>Ga0255341_1001583_pt1 | contig 31528 bp, 22 predicted proteins | sample wastewater_treat_8_FD_192418 | JGI IMG/M metagenome (GOLD analysis project Ga0255341, IMG submission 192418) | Wastewater microbial communities from Lulu Island WWTP, Vancouver, Canada - plant12 | ecosystem: Engineered > WWTP > Wastewater > Unclassified | place: Canada: Vancouver, British...
AAATCCACCTTTTGATGTATTACCCCATTTGAAGGTTTCCCAACATGGGAATGGAACTGTTTCCCAACATGACTCCTGCTCACCTCTCTGGTAGGTGTTTATCTGAGACACTCTGCTGGTTCCGTCACCATGGTTACCATACTTGTACCAGTTGTCTACGTCCAAAATCCAGTGCATAAGGTACATTGAGTCTTTACCGTATGCAGACTTGAGTGCCGCATGAATACCATCCTTACCAGTTGGAGCATTAAGATTCAACTGTCCCGGATAGTCATCAGGCAGTGCACCTCCAGGAACAAATGAAGCACACTTGTTCGGATCATAATCACCTAAGTTTACCTGATCCTTATCTGAAGGAATATAATACTGCTCGGTAATATCCCAAGCTTTGTTGTATCCTGTCCAGTCTCCTGTGAGTTTACCATACATAGCTTCAAACCATACATAGTAGCTGGCAGTTTCTGATACAGTTTCATGTCCATAGTCAGGTGCTTCAACCATCATTGTTTCAATTGAGTGGTATGGAACACCTTCCTTACTGAAGTAGCCGTTACTTGGGTTGTTTATCTGTTCATGTAATTTAATGAATGCATCCTCATATGACATTCCCTTTTCGTAGTTACCCGCAGCAAATGATGTAGTGCTTCCCAGACTTGCTGTAGCAATAGTACTAACTGTCATAAATGTACACAAAGTGATTGATACATACTTTTTAGTCTTTTTTAACACTTGTACTTCCCTCCTAATTAATAATATTAATTGATTTCTGTAGTGTTAGATTAGTCTTTTAGATTAAGGTTGTCCCTCCTTTCCCATGAAATGAATATTAAAGCAACCCCTAATTAATCATTTCTGATTTAACGAGGCCACACTCGCAAGAAAAAATTATGTTGAATAGGATTGTTATTATTTTGCATTATATACTGGCATATTTTCTGAATAATAATATATCCTTATTCAATTATAAAATATAATTTTTTTATTCAAAATAGACTATCTTGTTTAAAATTGTATTATGTTGTTGTTTATTTTTTAAAGAAATATACTTGATAATTACTGAAAGCCGCACAAAATAATTATTTTGGCGGCTCTAATATGATATAATATTTATATAATAATTTTTATATTTAATTGCCGTGGTATGAAATACCCCATTGACCAGCTAATTATTTGATTACATCTTAATTTATATTAGTTAACCTTTGGTAAAATATTCGGTAATTCCCTGCTTTACTGCAAATGCAATTTTATTTTGGTATTCTTTGATCTGTAGCTTCTTTTCTTCTTCAGGATTTGATAAGAATCCACACTCAACGACAACTGTTGTTGTTTTACAATCTTTAAGGATTATAATAGGTTCCTTTTTTACCAAAGCAGCTCTCTTATTGGAAGGATCCAAATTTTCTCCAATGGATTTCTGAATACTCACTGCCAGTTTCTGACTTTGCTGCATATTTGGCGGATAGAAAGTTTGAGCACCATAATATTTTGTTTGTGGGAATTTATTCAAATGAATACTTACTACGATATCTGCACCTGCTTCATCCATCATCTTTTTTCTTCTTAGCAAGTCCTGCTTTCTCTTTTGAACTATGTTTGTAGTACCCTCTGCGTATTCAAGCTTATCTTCTTCTCTTGTAAGCATTACCTTATAGTTTTCCGCTTCTAGAAGCTTTTTTATTTCAAGTACTATATTTAGATTAATATCCTTTTCACTTATTCCGCTATAATCACTTACTGCTCCAGGATCTTCACCGCCATGACCGGCATCAAGCAAAACCGTCTTTTGAGTATCACCTGAATTTACCGCTGATGTTTTTTCTCTTCCTTGATTTAAAGTGTATAAAGCAATTGCAAGTATGAAAATCATTCCAATGAGCAAAATATTGTTTTTCTTCATTATAACTATCATAAATTACCACCTGTAAATTTAATTTCAGTATAAAAATATTCGATATACTGTTTGTCATATTCATTTATTTTTTAATTTACAGAAAATATTGTTAGTGATTGTTTTCAGAGATTGGATTTGTGTAATTAAAACAGTAGTGTTATAATTTCTATATTCTGTAGCATATCTATAAAATTCCTCGTCAGGAGAATTAATATGAATGATAACTCTCTTAATGAAAGAGTTCAGCGAATAAAAACATCTACTATTGAGATTAATGAGCTTGTTGAGGAGTATAAGCCATTTATAGCATCATGTGCTGAAAAGATAACAGGACGTTTTGTAAGATATGGAGAAGATGATGAGCTTAGTATTGCTCTTTTAGCATTTGTTGAAGCAATAAAAGCATTTGATATTTCAAAAGGAAACTTTCTTGCATTTGCACAAAATGTTATAAAACGAAGACTGATCGATTACTTTAGAAAAGAGAACAAACATAGCAAAATTATTTCAATTAACATTTATGACAATTACGATGAAGAAAAGGAGCAAGATCTAAGCAGCAGTGAAGCCCTTGATAAATACTCTCAGGATAACATAAGTGAATACAGACGTTTAGAATTGCAGGAACTTAAAAAGGAGCTTGCTTTATGGGATATCTCATTTTTGGAATTAACAAATGCTTCTCCTAAATCTGATAAAACACGCAAATCATACAATGATATTATTCAAAATATTATGGGAAACCCTGACATGCTTGACCATGTTAAAAAGAAAAAGCTTCTTCCAATAGCTGAAATAGAAAAAAATACGAAGATACCCCGAAAAACTATTGAACGATCACGAAAATATATATTAGCAGTTATAGTAATCTTAACAGGCGATTATCAATATGTTAAAGATTACTTAAACCCGGAGGTGATTAAATGAAAGCACTCATAGTCAATATTGAAGAAAAATACGCCATAGCAATGACAAAAAAAGGTACTTTTATTAAGATAAAAAATACAGGTAAATATACAGTCGGCTATGAAGCCGATTTACCATCAGCAATATTTTTTAATGCAAAGTTAATGGCAGGTATAGCCTCCGCAGCAATATTTCTTATTGCAGTTGGGCTGGGTTTTTTCTTTTACACTAACCCTTACAGTTATGTGAATATTGACATTAATCCAAGCATTCAAATAACAGCAAATATTTTTGACCGTATTATCAAAGTCACTCCCTTGAATGATGACGCTCAAAAAATCATAGATGGCTTATTTATCAAAAACAAAGCCCTGGATCAAGGGCTTGATCAAGTGGTGAGCAGTGCTGTAAAAAACGGTTATCTAACGGATGAAGAAACAAATGCAATAATGCTCACAGTTACAAGTATAAATAACAGCAAGAACAAACAATTACAGGAAAAAGTTGCTGCAACTGTAGAAAATAAAATTAAATCAGATAAAATCGACTCTGAAATTCTTGTTGAAGAGGTTACCGAAAAGGGCCGTAGCGAAGCAATTAAACAAGGCGTATCCCCTGGAAAACTAAAACTGGCTCAGCAGCTTACAGAGTTAAATCCCAGTCTTGAAACTAAAGACCTGGTAAATAAACCTGTTAAGGAAATTTTAAAATCAATTCGCCATTATACAAAATCTGAAAAAACTGACAAACCGGATAGCAAAAATACCGATAGCAAAAACAGCAAAAACAATAGTAACAATAATAACAGTAAAAACAATAACAACAAAAACAATAATGACAAAAGCAATGATAACAATAATACTACTAATAACAATAGTAGCAACAAAAACAACAACATTAAAAAAGATACCGAAAAAAATTCAGATAAAGTTAAAAATCCACCAAAAAATAGCTCAACACCCGATAATATATCAAAAACAAATAGCAATGATAAAGATAAAGATAAAATAACAACAAGCAGCAAAAAGAAAAGCAAGGAGGATAAAACAAATACCAACAAACCTGCCAATGATGCTAAAGGTAATGTTGAAAAGAGCCAAAATACAGCTAACAAGAAAAATTCAGATATCAAAAAATAAAATTATTCTATATTATTTTTGCCTCTACCCCAAAAATGTATATGAACTTTCCGAATGTATATAATACAACAACAAAAAACTCAGGAGGAATATTATTATGAGAAAAGTTTTATGTATTCTACTATCTATGATGCTTGTATTGACCAGCGGAATTCTTACATACGCAAATGGCAACAATAAGAGCAACGACAAAGATTACAAAAAAGTAATAGATATGCTCAAGGATAATGAAAAAGAGAACAAGAAAAATAAAGAAAAAATAAAGGAAGATGAAGAGAAGAGAAAAGAGAAAGAAGCTAAAGAAAAGGAAAAAGCAAAAAAAGAAGAAAAGAAAGATAAGAAGAAAGAATCAGTTACCGAAAGTGTTTACAATGACGAAGTTATTCTTAAAGATAAAATCAAAAAGGCAATTAAAGACCTTAATGACATGAAAAAGCTCTTGAAAGAGCTACAATCCCTCAACAAAAAGAATAAAAAGGATAGAACAATGATATTTTTAAATGGCGAAGAAATTGATACAGGAGATGCTCCTCCAGTTATAAAGCATGGAAGAACTCTCGTCCCTGTAAGAGCTATTTCAAATGGCTTAAAAGCAAATGTATCATGGAATCCCAACACCAAAACAGTAACTGTTACAAAATCGGTATACAGTGATGTATATGGAGTTAAGAACATGACTGTAGAAATAGTTATCGGTGCAAGTACAATCAAAGTTGACGGTGCAAATGTTCCGGCAGAAGTTCCAGCTTCTATTATAAATGGAAGAACTTTCGTTCCCTTAAGACTTATTGGAGAAATATTTAAAATGAATTTTGATTGGGATAGTGAATCAAAGACAGTTATTATTGTAGAAAACACTACAACAATAAAAGTTTCAAAGGAACCAACATCAACAGCAACACCTATACCTACTATAACACCACTTCCAACTGCTACACCGATATTCACCCCAGTACCTACGGCAACTCCCACCAGCACACCGATAAGCACACCTACACCCACTGTAACGCCAATAGCATAGAATATTTTCCGAAATAAAAGCTACCTGTCTCCATTTTTTCAATTGAGAGCAGGTAGCTTTATTTTTATCCTTTAAGACAAGTAAATTTACAGTTGTATTTATTAATCATTCTTAAGTTTAAGTTTAAAATAAACAACACCCAAAGGCGGTACTGTCACTAAAATAGAATTCTTTTTACCCTGGCATTCAATTTCTTCTGAAAGGATGCCTCCCTTATTTCCCTGATTGCTTCCTCCATAAATTTCAGAATCAGTGTTAAATATCTCTTCATAATAGCCTGCAACAGGCACTCCCATTCTATATCCTGTATGAAGAACCGGTGTGAAATTACATATCACTACAATCATGTTCCTCCAGTCTTTTGCTTTACGGGCAAAACTGATTATGCTGTTATCCGCATCACAGCAATCAATCCATTCAAAACCCTCTCCGCTAAAATCTACTTCGTGCAAGGCTTTTTCTCTTTGGTACAAATGGTTTAGATCTCTCATAAAATTCTGAAGCTTCTTATGCATATCATAATCTAAAAGGTGCCAGTCCAGACTGCGTTTATAATCCCACTCTATAAACTGACCGAACTCATTCCCCATAAACAACAGCTTTTTCCCAGGGTGTGCGAACATGTATCCATAGCTTCCCCTGAGACCTGCAAACTTTTGCCAGTAATCACCGGGCATTTTATTTATCATTGAGCATTTGCCATGTACCACCTCGTCATGAGACAACACAAGGATGAAATTCTCTGAAAAGGCATATACGGAAGAAAATGTAAGTTCACCTTGATGGTACTTTCTATAAATTGGGTCTTTGCTGACATATCTTAAAAAGTCATTCATCCACCCCATATTCCATTTGTATGAAAATCCCAGACCACCTACATGAGGCGGCTTTGAAACCAATGCCCATGAGGTAGATTCCTCAGCAACCATCATTACATTTGGGAAGTATTTATACACCGTTGTGTTTAACTGCCTCATAAAATTGATGGCATCGACATTTTCTTTTCCACCCCATTCATTTGGCACCCATTCTCCTTCTTTCTTTGCGTAGTCCAGATAAAGCATGGATGCTACAGCATCAATCCTCAAACCGTCAATATGGTATTTTTCAAACCAAAAAACAGCATTGGACACAAGGAAGTTACGTACCTCATGTCTTGAATAGTTAAATATATGTGTTCCCCAATCGGGATGCTCACCCTGCCTTGGGTCATAATGTTCGAATAATGCTGTTCCATCAAAACGTGCAAGTCCATGTCCATCCTTGGGAAAATGTGCAGGAACCCAATCCAATATAACACCGATGCCATTTTCATGGCATTTATCAACAAAATACATAAACTCTTCAGGTTTGCCATATCTGCTTGTTACCGAATAATATCCGGTTATCTGGTATCCCCATGACCCATCGAAAGGGTACTCTGAAATAGGAAGGAGCTCTATGTGTGTAAATCCCATATCCTTTACATACTTTATAAGTGAATCGGCCATTTCAGTGTATGTAAGAAAACGCTCTCCGTCCTCCGGAACTCTAGCCCATGATCCAAAATGCAACTCATATATTGATACTGGCTTTTCAAAGGTACCATTGTTGCTGCGTTCTTTTATCCATGCATCGTCATTCCATTGATATGTGTCAAGATTGTATACAATAGATGACGTACCGGGCCTTAACTCAGAATAAAATGCATATGGGTCTGCTTTCAGATATATCTCTCCATGTGGAGTTTTTATTTCATATTTGTATATTTCACCTTGGGTAATGCCGGGTATAAAGATCTCCCAAACCCCTGAAGATCCCCTGCATCTCATCTGATTCCTTCTGCCATCCCATTGATTGAAATTTCCTACAACACTAACTCTTTTTGCACATGGAGCCCAAACTGCAAACAAAGTTCCAGTAATACCATCTATTGTCATTACGTGTGCTCCAAGTTTATCGTATACCTTATGTTGGTTGCCTTCATTAAAAAGGTATAGGTCGAAATCAGATATTACAGGTAAAAACCTATATGGATCATACATGAAATAAGTGCTTCCAGAGTTATCTTCTACTTCATACTTGTATAAAAAGAAATCCTTTTTGTCCCAAACAATAGCTTCAAAAAAACCATTCTCATTGATCTTCTCCATCAGGTAACTGCTATTAGTATCTTCATCAATAACTTTGACGTTTCTAGCATTCGGCAAAAAAGTCCTTATTGCAAATCCCTTCATTTTTTTAGAGTCATTTTCCACCTTGTGAATCCCTAAAAGCCCATAAGGATCTCTTGATTCCGCATTAGCAATCTCATTAATTTTTTCTGTATCAGTTGCAATATTCATTGACAATACCACCTTTTTCTACAGTTTATTATCCAATCATACAAATTTTATGCCTTTACCTCATAGATTATAAAGAATGTTGAAAATATATCTTCCAATAAAATTTTAGCTATATTAAATACGTTATTAATCTTACATTTAGCAGAGCAAAATAACGAACGCTTTACCGGAATTTTGCGATAGATAAATGTAAAAGATTAATCGTATTTAATATAAATGCATAAAATTCATGAATACATAAAATTCATGATGATATGCCAAAAACTAGAAATAAATATTCAATCATTCCTTAAATGCCAATTCTTTTTTATGCTAACCTTATTTCGCCAAAAAAATTCAAAATCCTTTTATTTTATAATATTTAATATTGATAATTTTATTTCAATATCATTATTATATTATCCAAGCTTACTTATTATTTATCCAGTTTGTTATATTTCCCACTTTAATGAAAATTAATTCATACCCATTATAGCCGCAAGAATCCTTAATTCTCACTTAAAAAAGCATGCAAAAAAAGGGCTTCCCCTCAAAGGTGCCCCAACACATCATTCTTTCTCATTCTTTCTTTATCATTGCCATAGTCTTATCATATACTTTAGTCCTGTTCCTTCCATCCCTCTTAGCTTGATATAGTGCCAAGTCTGCTGTCTTGATAAGGTCATCCTTGTTATTACTATGTAACGGAAGAGCAGAAACCCCTATACTGCAGCTAATTGATGGTATGTCAATATCGCCGTATGGAGGCATGTACGCTTTTTCAACAGCTTGTCTTACCCTTTCTGCAATATCAAATGCTGTGGCAATATCAGTTGAGGGCAACACTACAACAAATTCTTCTCCGCCATATCTGGCAACAAGATCAGTTACTCTTACTTCCTTTACAACCAGCTTTGCAAAAAGTGCCAAAACATGGTCTCCTGCAAAATGTCCAAAATTATCATTGATTCTCTTAAAAAAGTCTATGTCGAGAATCATAATACTAAGGCTCTCTTTGGAATATAAAGCTATTTCAACTTGTTTCTTTAAATACTCAACAAAATAACCTCTATTGTAAACCTTTGTGAGATTGTCATACTTTGAGGTCTTATCCAGAGTTGATATTTTGTGCCTGCTTTTGATTAAGGTTTTAGCTATCTCAGTATAAGATTTTATTTTATGTATCAATGCATCATTAAATTCATTTTCATATTGGCTGTATAGTTGAAGAATGCTCTGAGGTGAATCGATACTTACAATTGTAAGGCATACATAACTTCCCTGCTTATATTCATTAAGCTGATATGCACATTTAATACCGTTCTGTATGCTTACAATCCTGCATTCCCTTCCTGTACGTATAACAGGACAGCTTCTTGGTGACATATTACACAGTGGCACTTTCTCATGGCCAATCCTTTGCCAGGGATTTTCAACACTATTATCCAGGCCTTCCACAGGAATGGTATTTTTATAAAACAATGTTATATTGTTAACCGTTACAGTACGACATACAAAGTCATACATTCTTTCATAAACTTCTCTTTCCGTCTGGGCATTATGGATTGAATCTGTAAAATCTTTAAAATTCTTAAGCTCTCTTATATAAGTTCTTTCTATAGTAATCCTGTTAAATATTATACCAAGCAAAATAAATATTATGAACGTAGAGACAGATACAAGCACAACAAAAGGCATATGTAATGCTATTTGATCTGCTTTATACTGATCGAAATAGCTATCCATAAACATAAAAGCTGCTGCACCCATTGATAAACATAAAGCAATAGATATGGTAAATATGAGTAAATAGCTGATTTTCCCTTTTTCCGGTGCTCTGTTTTTCGCCAAAAATGTTCATCCTTTCTCTACAGGTTACTTGCAAATTCCTTTAACAGCATACATAAAAAAGTCAATTCTAATATTCTAAGAAGCTATAAGACAAAATTGCCTGTGATTAAAAAACTAACTATTATGCTGTACCATATTTATATCGGTATTTTTACTGGTTTATTTTATAGTAATGCTGGAGTAAAGTTTTAACACATGTGAAAAGGCCTTATTATCAGGCCTTTTCATATCAAAATATGATACCTGATAGATTAAATACGATTAATCTTTTACATTTATCTATCGCAAAATTCCGGTAAAGCGTTCGTTATTTTGCTCTGCTAAATGTAAGATTAATAACGTATTTAATATAGATATTATATTATTTGAGGTTAATTACCGACTCATCGGAATATCCAAGCCTTTTCTTCGTTACAGGATCATACGCTTCCAGTTTTCCTGTCACTGTATAACTCGAACTAATCGCATTGTTTTTGAAATATACGTTTATTTTAATCTTCTGTTCGGTCATGTCGAACTTTACATTGTTTATGGTTATATCCGCTAAAGGCTTTCCGCCTGCATCGGTATAAGAATATACCATATTTTCCATAGCAGGAGTCATTCCATTTGTTGTGTCAACCTCAATACGGTCAATCAAACTTTGAGGATCTACAAAAGTATTACCCTTTTTAACCTGTAATGTCAAATCATAGTTAACCGGTCTTATATCATTGAGCTTCAGATTGTCTGTGCCAATCATAACACTTAAGTTCTTTCCGTTTCCACCACTGCTAATTGCATTTAATGAAGGCTTGACAATCTTTACATTATGAAGAACAAAAGTATTTTCCTCCATGTCTCGGGAATTTACTACACCTGACTCGCTTGCACGCAATGTAAACTCGTATCTGTTACTGTCTAATGTTTTAAATTTCATGGTGAATGCAATTTCTTCCGATTGATTGGGGCCAAGTTTTATTTTATTGGGATAGCCCTTTGCATCCAGACTTAATATCCAAGACTCTCTTGCTTTAATATTCTTGTAATCGTTTGTTGGTTGAACATCCCATAAACTTGAGTTGAAGATTGGCGTAAGGTCATAAGTTTGAGCCTTTGAACCGTTATTGGCTACTAAGGCCTTAACAACTAAATTATCCTTTCCATTCCATCCATTGTCATCTGTATCATCGAAATTTACAGATACCTTTGACATCCATCCTATTAAGTTGTAGCAGAACTTGTAATCCTCAACAGCCTTTCCTCCAGACCTTACAACATGCTTTGTAATTCCACATCCAACATCATTTGTAGTAATTACTATTCTTCCTGTCGTTCCATTTGCCCCTTCAACGTTCCTTACTGCCATATTTGGATGCAGAGGACCGTTATCAGGCTCCTGAATATTCAGTATTACTTCGTCTGTCGGAAGAAGATTGGATATATACCTGTTATCATCATTGAGCCATTCCTCACCATCACCTAACATTGAAATCTCGCTGTTTTTGTTCATTAAACCCGGTGTAACTGCACGGCTGGATTTTTCAGGATTTATTGTAAATATATTGTCAAAGAGAGGATGGACTTTACCTTCTTTATAAACCGGAACCTGTGCATATTTATAGTTGTTGCCCGGACGTAGAGATACGAAATCAACCTGGTCTGTAAATCCGTCTCCGGCTTTTATCTCCAACCCAAGACAGTTTTCCCACCACAACTGGCCTCCAGCATTTAGGAAAGCCTTCATCTTGTTTTGTATATCGGTTGAATAGGTAATTTTACCATGAGATGCCTGGAACAATAAATCGTAGCTCTTAGCTATTTTTTCGGGAGTAAGATTCGGATCATCAATGGAAACCTCCCAATATTTGAAAAGCTTGGACTTTGTGATGTTCTCAGAATATCCTACAACCCCTGTTGCCGTGATGTCTGCTTCAAGATCGGTTTGAGCTTTGGCAATACTCCTTAGATCATTAAAATATGTGGAAGGATCCCAATATATCGGTGTTGATGAATTTTGAACCGGAGCATTTGGCATCTTGGCAGAGTTGTACTTTGCAGTATCTGCAAATTCATACTTGTTATAAGCCGGCGGATACGGGTTAACAAGCTCCCAATCCATCGGTTTATTGATATTTCTGTCTAAGAGCTCCAGTAAAGTAAAATCGGGATTTGGATCATTAGCCTCCTTATTGTTTATGGAATCCCAAGCGGGTGCAGGAAGTGTGAGAATACCAACATTTACCTTCCTCTTTTTCATTGTTATTCTAGGCACCTGAATGGTTTTGCCTGGATCAGGCTTAATAAAATTATTTTCTTTTTGATTTAATGCATTATAGATGAATGAAGCAGCTTCCGCTCTGGTAACAGGATTCTTAGGATTTAAATATCCGTTCTGATCCCCCTTCATAAGGGATTTTTCCAGAGCAAGCTCGATGAAATATTTAAAGGAATCGGTAATTTTATCAAAGTCCTTGTCCCTGTAATTGTTTAATTTGGCACCAGGCTCACGCTCAGGATCAAGCACAAAAACTTTTCCGTCCTTATTATAATCAAGGCGTCTCGCACCGATTATAGCCATTGCAAACTCTTCACGTCTTACATTTTTATTGGCTGCATATTCCTTTGAGCTGAAAGCTTTACGGGTATTAAGATCAATCTTTGACATCTTTTCCTTGAAGAAATAGTTATAATAGGCCTTCATGTACTGGTAAGCCCAAAAATCTGTAGGTATATCGGATATCTTAGTATATTTTTCCGGGTTGAATGAACTGTCATTCTCAGCAATTGAATATTTCATTACATTAAATGTCATGTATGCCACATGCTCTCCAATAATTGATTCCTTTGGCATATATGTATTATTGCCCTTACCGAATATAACTCCCTTGCTGGCCAGCTCCATTACCTGAATATAAAACCAGTCAGACAACTTTACATCAGTGAAGCCTTTGGAATAACTTACCTTATTTATTCTTATTCCCGATATTGATGCCATACCGCGTTTGGCAATACAATTGAGTGTAAGCTTGCCATCGTTCATCACCTTTACAAGGTATGGTCCATTCTTCTCCCATCTTTGTCCTGACTTCTGACTGTCAACAGTAGCCGCAACTGCTCCGTTGGCTATCACATCAAATACCTGCTTGTTTTCCTTCAAAATATCAGATGTATATAAATAAACCTCATACACGCTATTTTTGTCAACATTCATGGAAAACTCAATATTATATCCTTTTATACTGGTATTTATAAGCTTTGATTGGTTATCATCCAACTGGGGCACCTGTTCTTCAAAGGGATCAAATGCAAACCAGTCTATAGAATTTAAAACACTTCCACTGGAGTTATCAACCAGGTACAAATCATGAATACCTGTTACTTTATAGCTCAACGGGCTTTCAAAACAACCAATTTCATTTGTCATACCTGTAGAGTTAATAGTACAAATGGTAGTACCCTCAGGACTGTCCACCTTAACATCAAAAGAACCATTAACACTGTTAATAAAGCGTGCTTTAAACTTTGCAGGCCCCTCAATGCCAAAATCCATGGATTTATACAAATAATAATTGCTTCCGTTTGAATCATATTCTTTTGCTTTGACAGGATCAAATGCACCCTTGGTGAATTTAAACCAGTTTAAATTGCATATACCGTTGTCTCTCTCACCTGTGAATATTAGGAAAACCTTATGCAGCCCTTCAATACTTCCTGTGAGTCCACATGAAACATCAACATAATTCTGGAAGCCACCTGTGTTTTTTACACTGCACTTTCCTACAAGCTCTCCGCTTGGATGGTCAAGTCTCACTTCTATATTACCACCCTCGGTCTCAGTAGATACACGTGCCACAAATCCTTTTGTTCCTTTAGGAAAATACAAGAAATCATATCCCGCAAAATCCCCATTACCAATATAAGCTAGACTCTGTCCTCCATCAACATCCTGGCTATTTTCCAGGGTAAGACCGTTATTTACGTTCAATGTCTCAGCTTCTATTCTGGTTAAGGCATTTACCTTACCACCCTGATCGGCAGTAGTTGAAAACTGGGGCTCCTTTGCCATTACCGTTAAGTTACTTATGGAAGCTTGTTTTATAAATGTAGTACCGTCGAAGTTTACATCATCTGTACCCGACAGATTGATGCTCATAATAGGAGTTGTAGTCCTTGTACAATATGGACTAACCTTTGTGGATGCTGTGTCTGCAAAAGCCGGTATAGCCGTTGCAATAAAGACAACAATCATGAATATTGAAATACACCTTTTTACTCCATTACTGCTCATCTTTTTTATCCTCCCTTATTCATATATGTTAAGCCATAGGCTTATAGACACATGAACAAAACCTTGTGCCTTAACATTTTATCAAATAAGGAAGATTAATGAAAGTATAAAATTATGAACACTTTGAATACACATAATGTGATAGAATTAATTAACCCCGAATATAAACTATTTTCAGCTTCCAACTGATATGATAATATATTGGCATAATGCTTTTGGAGGTTTTTAGTTTGAAAAGGGTAATTCTTTTTTTATTTTTAATATTTTTTTCATCATGATTCGGTATTGCTCATCATGCGAAGGCCGAAGAAGTTCAAGAGAAAATTACTTTGGAAAATTCATTAGAGCTGTTCAATGAAAGCATGAATTTATTTTATGGAATGAAAAACATTGATAAAAATGATCCCCTTACATGGTTTTTCAGCAATAATATTGTACGAAACGGCAATTATTATTCATTAAACAACGATATAATAAAAAGTGCTATAAACAATGAGAATTATAAAAATTTATTTATCGTATATGGAAGCGAATACAGTGTTCCCGATAACAATCGCATCTATTTTGAGGGTAAGTTTCAACCCCGGTACCTGGGTTTCAATATGAACGGAGACAGCTATGATAACCCTGACTACCCCTTCGACAGTTGGTCGGGCTGGAAGATATCCGAAAGAATATTTTTTAAAAATCCATGGAATAATATAGAGCTCTGTAATCATTACAAAATCAGCAAAAACAGGTTTTCCGGCTCTGAAATAAAGTTATCCCGCCCTGATGGAACAGAATATATCGGAAACTTGGAAAAAAACATTCAGCTTGGCCTGGATTTGATCTTAGGTACAAAAACAGGAAAAGACCTATTGGTTAACCCTGATAATCTTGCAGATATAAGGCTTTACGACGCAGGTACAAAGCCAAACGATCCAATAAATATTTATGTTTTCTCAAAGTCAGATATCATCAGTTCCGTATAAACCACCCTTTAGGATCTCGAAATATTCCTTCATTTCGTTAAATACCTCTTCCATGTTCATCATTCTTTCAGGATGGCTTTTAAAAATATTGATGTACTTAAAGTTCATACCTTCCATACACATCATTACCAGTTCAACTGCCTTATCCTTATCTATGCCGTCCCTGAACTTTGTTTTATCTATATCTTTAAGAAGTATGGGAACGTTTTGATCATAAATTTTCTGATATCTTTCCATAACTTCACTTTTCAGCTCTTCCGGTATATATATAAATGCATCCATTATAAGCTTGGAAGCTACGGGACATTCACAATATACCTTCAATTTTCCAATCCCATAATATATGATCCTGTCTATTAAGTCCCCAGGTATATCTGAATCAATTTCATAAAACTTCTCGGTAAATACTTCTATGGCATAATCAAGTATATATAAATAAAGATTCTTCTTATTGCCGAAGTAATGAAACAGTATCCCCTTAGATATCCCCGCGTTTTTAACAATTTTATTGGTAGAAGCCTTCTCGTAGCCGTTTTGTGCAAACTCTTCCATGCAAACATCAATAATAAGTTTTCTTTTGTCCTTCGGAAGGCTTTCAAAAGTAGCATTCAAAAGTATATCTCTCCCTTTTGCAGATATATTTATTTATGTGTCAATACATATTATTGTGTTTCATACATATTAAACAGATATATTCTTTCGGTTGTAAAACACATATGTCAATATAACTGATAATGCAATAACTATAAATATAATTGCAAGATATTCAATTTCAATTAAACTCTTATCAACAATATTTGATGGATTTACATACTTAAAGGGCGTTAAGTACTTTAGGTTAGCAAGCTTATCGGATATTGCAGACGCAATGTTAATAAAGAATGTTCCCAATACGGCACCAAAAGCTATGGGATATACTGCTTTTGCTTTTGTCACAAACACGGAAATCAACAAACCTACAGCGGCAAAGGTCAGTTGCAGCAGATAGAATCCCGTATGCAGTAGCATAAATGTTTCCATGGAGTAGTCGGACTTCTTAATAGCCTCAAATGTTATAAAATCAACAACACCGAATATAAAGTTAAACAAAGTAATATAGAATAGTACTGCCATAATCTTTTGAGTAATTATCCCATTTCTGGTAACAGGCTTTGCCAGCAAAAACTCTATGGTTTTCTCATTTTCTTCTCTGGAAATTATGCTTACGCCTAAAATCATTGCATAGGCTGCACCGAAAAGCATAATGTATAGAAATATATAAGCGAAATAGTCAAGTATCTGAGCAAAATTAAGCTTATCCATTCCAAGTCCTTCTAACATTTCCTTGGGAAACTTTTTCATTAATTCTTGATACTCCTCGGACTGGTCTGCAAATGTAGGATACATAAGCATCATGCCCACATTGGATAAAACAAGGCATAAAGTCCATATAACAAACCCTTTTCTGTTCCTTTTAAGCTCCCTTAAAAATATGGTCATATCAATTACTCCTTTAAATATGCTTGTTTTAATTTTGTTTTAATTAAATACGATTAATCTTTTACATTTATCTATCGCAAAATTCCGTTAAAGCGTTCGTTATTTTGCTCTCATAGTAATGCATGAATATTTCTTCAAGAGACGGTTCTTCCAGCCAAAGATTATCAATCTCCATAAGTGCAAGCTTTTTTAACAGGTCATTGATATCCCCACTATAGAGAAACTGAAGGTTGTTTCCGTTTCGTTCCGGATTTCTCATTCCCGGAACTGCCAGAATATCATCCTTATTCTTGAGTTCCACCATAACCTTTCTGTGCTTTTCTCCCCGCAATTTATCTATTGTCTCTACCTTTAGTATCTTACCATCTTTTACAATGGCAACTCTGTTACACATTTTCTGTACTTCACTTAAAATATGCGACGAAAAGAAAATGGTAGCTCCCTTTCTATTTTCTTCCTTCAATATTTCAAAAAATCTGTTTTGCATTAGAGGGTCCAGTCCTCCTGTAGGTTCATCCAGAATAAGAAGCTTGGGCTCATGAAGCAGCGACTGAATAACTGCAACCTTCTTTTTATTGCCATAAGACAGAGAGTCAATTTTTTTATTGAGGTCCAGCTCAAGTATCTCACTAAGCTCATTAATCCTATTTGAACAATCCTTTTTGTAAAACTTTGCAGAATATAGAAGCAGTTCCTTTACAGTCATGTCATCATAATAACTGACCTCGGAGGGAAGATATCCTACATTCATCTTAATTTTTGCCTGTTCCTTCAAACAGTCCATACCAAATATACTTGCCTTCCCGCTGTCAGGAAATATGAAACCCAGCAATGTCCTTATGGTTGTGGACTTACCTGCTCCATTAGGGCCAATAAATCCAAATACATCTCCTTCTTTCACTTCCAGATTTACATCGATTATACCCCTTGATTTGCCATAGTATTTTGTTAAATTTTTAGTCTCAATAGCATTCATATTGTCCCTCCTAGTATTGACTACGTGGTCAATCCATTTCTTTAATTATACACCTCATTGACCATGCAGTCAATCACATGAAATCAATAAGGTGTATCCTCAAATGAATAATATGCTTTTACTATTGTATTCATACTTTTTACAATTTACAAATGAAAACTATTTAATTAACTTACCAAATATTCCTTTTGACTTATTCATTGGAAATACCCCATGGTCAGCTGTAATTGCATCTTCAATGGAATAAAAGGCATTTGAGTTGCAACAGTTTATAATGGATAACACATGGTCTTTATCCTTTCGCCGTACTATGGTATAGACAATTTTCACATCACCGTTTACGCCTTTTGCATCTACTGTAGTGACACCATAGCCTGCAGCCGACAACCTCTCCACAAGCATGCATTCATCCTCTACAAGGATGATTCTGATTACATGAATTCCAATTGCAAGTTTTTCTTCTATGATAAGCCCAACAAATGTACCCATTGCAAAACCGCTTGCATATGCAATGTAACAAAAAATATTATTAAGGTTCTGCATGATCTGACTTATAGCAACTAACCATATCAGCACTTCAAAAAATCCAAGTATCGGTGCAAAAAACTTTTTTCCCCTTGATACAAAGATAATTCTCATTGTTCCAATGGATACATCGAATATTCTAGAAATAAAAATCAGTGCCGGCAAAACAACCCAATTAAATATATCATTGTCTATCATTTGAAGTATGTTCATGAATCCTCCACCCCCTTTATCCGTCAACCATCAATGCCATACTATTTATCATTTCCAACAGAAATAAGTAATAAAGCTGTAACATTTTCCATTCAATATGCAATTCACTTCTTCAATTTACTTTGTAACTTCTTTTTTGCCAAATATCTTTTTGAATATGGAGCTTAAGGAAAACAATGTCCCTGAAGCCCTTGTAGTAAATGCCTTTACCATATGGGGAAGGTTACTGAATTGATCCGGGCTGTCATTTATAAGATATGTCCATGTTGACGAAGGCCCCATCATGCCTTCCTTCTCCATATCTATGCCATCCTTGGTTATTTCAACCCTTTCAAATGTGTCAACGATATCATTTTCTACATCTTCAAGCATTTCATCAAAAGCTTCTATGGCGATTTTATGGAATTCATCCATTGGATTCTTTCTTCCCATTACCACCAGATGAATGCTCTCTTTTGTATAATTCATGTACTCAATATACTCGGCCCAATGTTTGTTTATAAAGAATAATGTAAGCTGTTTTTCCACCTCATACATAGTCTTTTCGCCATACTTATCAAGTACTTCATCATACTTCTCGGGGGACTTCTCCTTTAGAATCTTTAGCTGAGCCTTATCCAGAAGGATATCCTGTCTTTTGTTGCAAACGATTTTCCTTTGCTCCTCTATTATATATGAATACTTTAAAAGCTGCCTTCTCACATCGGAATTATAGCCTTCCACTGTCCTGTAGCCCCTGTTTAACTCCTTATTGACGGTAGGATTATTAAAAGGTTTATTTCTATCCTCAGGATAAAACTGCAGCGGGACAAGTTTTGCCAAATCATATTTTATCATGAGGTCATCTTCCAGACTGACAAACATGCAGCTTTTGCCGGGGTCCCCCTGTCTGCCTGCCCTTCCCTTTAACTGATTGTCAATTCTTATGCTCTCATTTTTGCAGGTGCCTATAACATACAGGCCTCCAGCTGCAATTATCTCATCTCTTCTTTCCCCATTCTCACCGCCGAGCTTGATATCAACACCACGTCCCGCCATATTGGTAGAAACAGTAACCGTGCCGTACATACCGGCTTTTGCAATGATTTCTGCCTCCATCTCATCATTCTTGGCATTAAGAACATTGGCCTCTATTCCGATACTTTGAAGCTCTTTATAAAGCTTCTCCGACTCTTCAACACTTCCTGTTCCTATCAATACAGGCTGCCCTTTCTCATGAGCCTTTCTGATTTCGGCTACAATAGCCATATTTTTAGCTGCCTTGCTGGCAAAAATCATATCGGGGCAGTCTTCCCTGATGCACGGCTTGTTGGTAGGTACAACTACCACCTCCACACCATAGAACTCATGGAATTCATTGGCCGATGTTTTGGCTGTACCCGTCATTCCCGCTATTCTTGGATATAAATTTATGAAATGCTGAAGTGCAATCTGGGACATAATAATTCCCCTGGACTTTTCATTAAGAGCTTCCTTTGCTTCAACAGCCGCCTGTATGTTATCGGGCCAGTGCCTTTTCTCTGCAACACGGCCTGTAAATTCATCTACCAGTTCAATTTTACCGTCTCTTACAATATAATCCCTGTCCCTTTTCAAAAGTGCCTCTGCATAAAGTGCACTGTTCATCTGGGTAAGCAGCTTGAGATTTTTCTCCTCATATAGATTGGAACACCCAAGAAGCCTCTCTACTCGTATAAGACCGAAATCCGTCAAATACACATTTGAGCCATTCTGGTCAATAGCGTAGTCCGTGCCTCTTATAAGCTGCTTTGCCAATGCGGAAAACCTTGCAAGATCGTTTTCTTCCCCCTCCTGGCTGCCGGCTATGACAAGGGGTATTCTTGCCTCATCAATGAGTATTGAGTCCGCTTCGTCCACAATTGCATATTTAAACCCTCTATGAACCAGATTTTCCTTTTTGACACATAGGAAATCCTTGAGATAATCAAATCCTGCTTCCTTGGCAGTAACATAGGTAATATCCATCCTGTAGGCATTCTGCCTGTCACTAATACTCATTCCCTCTTTTACATATCCTACTGTAACTCCAAGAAAATCATATATTGGCTTCATCCATTCCGCATCCCTTTGGACCAGATAATCGTTAAATGTCAATATATGAACACCTTCACCCGTTAATGAATTGAGATATGCAGGAAGAACAGCTGCAAGGGTCTTCCCTTCTCCTGTCTGCATTTCCACCATTTTGCCCTGATGCAGAGCTATCCCTGCAACAAGCTGTACATCATAATGCCTCATGCCAAGGGTCCTATCAGATACTTCACGGCCTAAAGCAAAAGCTTCAAGCAAAACATCGTCTAAAGGTATGCCATCCTTGACCTTTTTTCTAATACCAACGGCCATATTTCTAAGCTCGTTGTCACTTTTTCCGGACAAGTTTATCTTATTTATTTCTTCAACAATACTGTTATAATAATCTATATTATAGCTCACAGGAACATGCAAATCCTGAACCTTTTTACCTAGTTGTGACAATTTATCAAACATAAAAGAACCTCCTTTGTTAATCTGTTTACATAAGGTACTTCAAAAAATTTTCGAATGCAAAGATCCCTCATCAACAATTTTAATAATAATTTTGATAATTAATTTTAATATAATGGATTAACAAGGAGTTTTCTTTGAATTTTAATTTTTTCATATAGAATAATAATCAAAATACTAAATAAATATATGATTTCCAATGAAATAATAAAATGATTGGATGCAGCAAAAAAGCTGCATAGAAGCTGGATGGGAAGAAAACAAACGATATTGAGCAATACAGCAAGCTTGTACTCGGTATGACCGGTAAAATACACATACCAATTTTTAAAAAGATGCCTTGCCTTACGTCTGTTATCTTTTTTGTGCTCCGCTTTATCAATGTCAATCGATTCAATTAAACAGGCAACCATTAGGGAAATGCCTGTTAAAATAAAATATGACATATAACTCCCTTCATCAATCGAGTATCTTAATAATCATTTCCATTGGAAACAGTATACAATTATTCTAACTCTTTTCTGTCTCTCATTCAATAGTTTTCCTTCGCATCTATCTCTAATATTCTTTGCCTTACTATTTCTTCTATCAATCCCCAGGATAAAGACTTTTGAGGGCTAAAATGAATGCTAGTTATGTAATTGAAAGCTCCGGAAACTTCAAGCCTTCCAGATCGCAGTTTACTCCTCTTACAAATATGGGATCCGTCTCATAATCCTGCATAACAAAGTCTAAATCGTCCCAATACGGCATAAATCCAAACTCTATTTTCTCTACATCACAAAACGGTAAGTGGCTCACAAGCTCAGTAAACGATATGCTTTTAAGGGAAAATACACCTGTAAGCTTCAGGGTTGTACCATCCTTTTCTGCTATCACCATGGTATCAATTTCAGGCAGCTCATAAATATTATCCTTGAGATAACCCCAATGTACATGAAAAATATTAATACTTTGAGTATTTAGGCAATCAAGCTTAGATGAAAAGTTTTTGCGATTATAAATATAGTCCCATACCTTTTTACTGTTGTATTCCAGTTTTTCAGGCTCTATATTGTTATTTATACTGCATTTGCAAACCGGTAGTTTCTCATTTACAAGCTTAAATCCAAACTTTGGATAAAAGTCCGCAACACTTTCATTTGCCCATAAATACATTGGCGTATTATCATACTTTTTCAATATATGCTCCATCAATATCCTGGATAGTCCTCTTCCCCTGTATTCCTGCATTGTAGCAACAGAACCAAGTGATAAAGCGGAATATTCCTTGCCATTTAGCAACACCTGGGCTTTAAATACTGATACATTTGATACAATTTCACCGTCTTCCATGATTGAATAACTCTCGTATTTGTCATCCCATAAGTTTAAGTCATGCCAGAATTGGAAGTCAAAAAATATGTCCTTTAACAGCTTGTTTAACTTTGCTTGATAGTCTTTATTATTACCGTTATTGAATAGAATTTGCATATATGGCCTCCAATTCATGTATTTGTAAGTATATTAATTCTAGCACAATTGACAATGTTGTTGAAAGTATTACTGGAAAGTTGCCATACATTCTAAAACACATCCTTTTAAAAGTTATAAGAAAGACCTTAAAGAAAAAAATGTTTTATGGTCTTTCTGACAATATTGCATATTTTATGACATTATTGTAAAATCACATTAATAAGAATTAATTTGGAATAGTGTTAGAGATTAATTGCTAAGAAATCAATTACAGCAACATTTATAATATTATTTTATGTTTTTTGGGGGAGTCAAAATTTTTCAGGTTATTGGCTTAATAATTGATGCTTTTATACTGGCATCATTGAGTACTTATACAATTGAACAACATCCAAAATTAAGGCATTTAGCATTGATCAGTATTGGAGAAGTAAGTTTAATAACACTTCTAAACAACTTTTTCTTTCTACAGCATTTTAATGCTATTATTCAAGTTGTCATTTTAACAGTATTAATATGGATTATTACATCAAGCAATATTAGAGCTGCCGTTTTATCAAGCATTCTTGGCTTATGCATATACATTTGTATCGAAGATGTTTCAACCCATTTTACAGTATATATTTCAGATTTGACAAAAGATGTCCTGCTCTATAATGAGTACATAAAATATATATTTCTATTGTGTGTAAAATCGTCTATTTTTATAGTAATTCTATTATCTATTACAAAACTAGGGATTCAATTCAAAAATTATTTTCCTTCCTTGAATTCTTCATCAAAGATTGCCTTAAACAGAAGGCTGAATAAGGATTTCGGGTTAATAGTTGTAAGTCTTTCACTTATGTACTTTATCGTATTCTATTGCTCATCTAGTTGTAAAAGAATAAGTTATTGTCTGGTACTCGAAACCATTAGATATACACCTCTTCCCACTACATTAATCATGATTTTTTTCCCTATATTGGCTATTATAATAATTAAACAAACCATTACAATAATTGATGATCGTGAGCAGTCCATACTTCAAGTAGATACTTTAAAGTATGTTGAGAATTTGATCAACATAAATAAAGCACAAAGACATGATTTTAATCACAACTTACAAGTATTGTACGGCTTAATTGAAGTTGATGCTTTTAAAGAGGCAAAAGAATATATAAAAAAGAATATATCTGATATTTCTGAAGTGACAGAACTTTTCAAAACCGACAATAACGTTCTAACTGCTTTATTGCATGTTAAGACCCGAATTGCAATAACAAAAGGTGTTATTCTCAATGTTGAAGTTAAATGTACCTTTATCGATATATCCCTTTCAGAAAGAGACTTAATTATTGTACTGGGAAACCTGATAGATAATGCTGTTGATGCCGTAATAAACAATAATATAACAAATAAAGCTGTTTGGGTACTTCTTGATGCAGATAGTAATAATTATATTTTTGAAGTAAAAAATCAGAACATACCAGGTAATACCCTCGATAACAAAATATTTTTACCCGGTGTTTCAACCAAACATAAAGGCAGCGGAATGGGATTGTTTAGTGTTAAAAGAATTGTTGAAGAAAATAATGGTAGAGTTTATTATGGTGAAGAGGATGTATATACATTTTTTAGGGTAGTTATACCTAAAAAGAGAGGTGCTATATAAATGCTGAAGGTCTTAATTGCAGATGACGATCCAAATATGAGACTTGTGATAAAAAAAGTGCTTGAGGAAATGGATGATATTCAAGTTGAAGGCGAGGCAGACAACGGTATTGATTTAATCAAAATGTCCGAGAAGCTACTGCCGGATATAATTTTTCTTGATATTGATATGCCGGAAAAAAGCGGTATTGATGCAGCTAGAGAGATTTTTCACACAAATCCCCATATCTCTTTTGTGTTTGTAACGGCTTACAACAATTATACCCTTGAGGCCTTTGAATTATATGCAGTAGACTACCTGGTAAAGCCCTTTAACCTCAATAGGATAAAGCAAACTATTGAAAAAATATCAAAATCAAAAAGCTTAAAAACAAATAATAATTTAAATAATAGTCCAAGAAAATTATTTATTCAGTCAAATGGATTATATAGGGTTATAAATATTAAAGATATACTATTTATAACCCGTATAAGCAGACGTACTGTTATATATACCGTTCATGGTCTGGTAAGCTGCTATGAAACCTTGCAGGATATCAAAGCCCAACTGGAAAAATCAAATTTTTTAAGAAGCCATCAAGGATACATAATAAACACTGACAGAATAATCGAGATTTCTCCTTGCGGTAATAAAGTTTATTCAGTAAAATTTGATAGTATTGAGGAAACTGCATTGATGACCTTGGAAAAGCTGCGAGTTTTTAAAGAAATGCACAACTGCTAAAATCAATCATAAAATTAATATAGACTTTTAAAACCATGTAGTGTGTGAAAAGGATTAAATTACTTAAGTCTTATTCCTTTTAATACATTACATGGTTTTTGTTTTAATAAATCAAATATGATACGAACCTTCATACAAACATTCAAATAGTAATATTTATCAAAGAAACGGTGATATTAGTCAATAAATATATAAAAAGCACTAATAATGTCGTAACATTTTTTATGTGTCAGAAAATGTTCAGAAAGTTTATGAAGAATTACAAATAATTATGAGGTATAAAAGATGAGAGAGAATGTTCTAATCACTGGTGCTACCGGATTTGTCGGCATAAATCTTGTAAAAAGATTGCTTAAAAATGACAAGGTGCACTTGTATTTACTTGTTAGAGATTCAAGGGGAGTTTCTGCAAAATCAAGGATTGAAAAGCTTTTAGGAGAATATCTCACTGAAGATGAATACTCTAAAATAAAAAAGCGATTTGAGGTAATTAGAGGAGATGTAACAGAAGATAATTTAGGATTAACAAATCCGGACTGGGATAATTTGGCTCAACAAATAAATACCATTTTTCATTCTGCTGCAAGCATAAACTTCAAATTACCAATTGAAGAAGCTAAAGAAATAAATATAAATGGTACTGAGAGAATACTCAAATTGGCAGAGCAATGTAAAAAGTATAAAACATTAAAGAGAATGCACCATATTAGTACTGCATATGTTGTTGGAGATTCACGAGAAATGTTTTATGAAACGGAATTGTACATAGGCCAGGGATTTGATAATTCTTATGAGGCAACAAAGTTTGAGTCTGAAAAATTGGTTAACAAATATACAGAAAGTGGGTTACCTGTTACAATATTCCGACCTTCCGTTATTGCCGGTGATTTTTACTCAGGTGAAATCACCAAGTCAAACCTGATTTTTAACTTCATTAAGCAGATTTCAAGTTCCCGTTATAGGGATTTCATATGCGATGATGATTCGTCACTAAACATAATCCCAGTTGATTATTTTATTGATACCGTTATGGAAATTTCCAAAAGAGAAGAATCCATTGGAAAAACATATCACATTATTAATAACAAGAATTCAAACATAAAAAATATAGTCAATGCTTGTTGTAAAATCCTAGGCATAAGTAACCCCAACTTTGTTCCCATTAAGCACCAAGAAAAAGTCTCAACCCGAACACGACGATTACTTGAAGTATTTATTACCTATATTGAAAAATCTCATACATTTGATGACCGGATTACAAGACACGCCCTAGACGGAACAGGCATCGTATGCCCTGAAATTACAATGGACTTTATGGAAAGGACTATAAACTACTGTAAGAAAAAAAAATACTTATAAGGTTTAAGAAGGTGTTTGTTGTGAAAGTAAAAATAATAGAATCAATAAAGAACATTGAGAAGCACGAGTGGAATTCAATTGTCGGAAATGATAATATTCAAGTATGCTATGATTATCTAAATGCGGTTGAAAGCTCTTCCATAAGTGATTATGAATATTACTATTTTCTAGTTTACGAAAAAAATGAACTTATAGCCTCCTTACCGGCTTTTATAACTAATGAATTTTGCTTGGATACCCCCTTGGTTGGTACAATTAAACAAAAATGCGAAGCTGTAAGGAGATTTCTGCCAAGTTTTCTCAAGCAGAGAGTGCTTTTTTGTGGCTGCTGCATAGCTGAATATAATACCTTTAGTATAAAAGAGGGTGCAAACAGCAAAAAGGTTGTTGAAATACTACTTGAAGAAATTGAAAAGCTTTCAAAAGCAAAGAAGACAAAGCTGGTAATTTTCAAGGATTTTATTAAAATCAACTCTGATATTCGCAAGGCTCTTGAAAGCAGTAAGTACTTTGGTGTTTACAGCTTGCCCAGTACTTTTGTAGAAGTTGGCTGGGATTCGTTTGAGATATATTTGCAAAACTTAAAAAAGAAATACCGACAAAACATTAGAAATAAAATAAACCAAAGCAGCAAATCCGGTGCTGTAGAATATGAAGTGCTGGACAATTATGACGATATCTCAAATGAACTGCTTGACCTTTATGAAAATACTTATTTGAAAGCTCAAGTTAAATTTGAAAAGCTCGAGAAAGACTTTTTTATAAATCTAAATAACCATATGGATAACAAAACAAGCGTTATTGTGGCTAAGAAAGATGGTAAAATAATAGGGTTTATGCTATTGGTAAACTCACATGACTCATGTGTAAATGTCCGAATGGGGATGGATTATGAGTGTGCCCACGATCATCACTTATATTATATGCTGCTTTATAAGAATATTGATTATGCAATTCAAAGAAATATGAAAAAGTTATATCTTAGTCAGACTACATATAGACCCAAACTTGAACTAGGAGCACAACTAATATCTTTAATGGGATTCATAAAGCATAGAAACCCTGTTTTAAATAAGATATACAAGTTTTTATTTAACAAGCTGTTTAAAAAATATGAGATGCTTGCAAATTCAGAAAATCCTCATGAAGATTTAAAAGACCTTTTTCCACATTACTTTAATAACTCATCAGGTGATAGGAAAATAAGTGCATAAAAAAACTAGTCATTTTTTAGAATTTATTGGAGTTGGTATATTTGGATAAAGATAAAAAAACTCAATGGAGTTACGATCCCGTAGCAAATATCTATGAAAAAATTGCATATATATATTCTTTTGGCCTTATAAAAAAGGCTAAGTTGTCACAGTTAAGTGAAATTCGGTCAAAAGATAAAGTTCTCTATGTAGGAGTAGGCTCAGGAGAAGACGCCGTATGTGCTGCAATGGCTGGAGCTGACATTACATGTATAGATATATCTCAAAAAATGATTGATAGGACGAAAAAGAGGTTTTCAAAGCATAACTTAAAGGCAGATTTTGTTTGTGACGATGTTACAAAATATAATGTTGATAACTATGATGTAGTTATTGCCAACTTCTTTTTGAATAATTTCACACAAAACACCATGCAACTGATGCTTTCCCATCTGGCAAGGCTAGTAAAACCTGGTGGCAAACTTTTAATTGCTGACTTTAAGTCTCCCTCGGGCAGCAAACTTTCAAGATTATTGCAAGCATTTAATTTTCGTGTTGCAGTTTTCTTCTTTTGGGCTCTAGGAGTTGCACCTCTACATGAAATGCTTGACTATAAGCAGCATTTTAAGAATAATGGTTTAGTAGTAGAAAACATAAAATCTTTTAAATTTTTATCGTTAGGCCCCATCTTATATGAATCTATTACTGCTACTAAAACTATTTAGATTAAAAGATTAAAACTTACATTTCTAGTTGTTAAAGCAAATTCACAGGAGGAATAAGATGGATATAATTAGAATTAAAAATTTAACTAAGAACTATGGTGAAAAGGATACAGTAACTCAAGTGCTTAAAAATATTAATTTAGATATTAAGCAAGGCGAGCTTTTAGTAATAGTAGGTGAGAGCGGAGGCGGAAAAAGCACATTATTAAATATTATGGGCGGATTAGATAGGGCCACTTCCGGAAATTTATTTTGGGGTGACACCGATATCACAAAATTAAATGAAAAAGAGCTCACTGAGTTCAGATGCAAGAATATTGGTTTTGTATTTCAATTCTACAATTTAATCCCTAATCTAACAGCAATTGAAAACATAGAAGTTGCATCTGAATTATCATCCAATCCTTTAGATAGTAAAGAATTGATGCACAAGGTAGGCTTAGCAGGGAAAGAAAATGTTTTTCCTACAAAAATGAGTGGTGGAGAACAACAACGCGTTGCAATTTGCAGAGCTCTAAGCAAAGACCCTCAAGTAATATTTTGCGATGAACCCACAGGTGCCCTGGACTTCGAAACTGGAATAAAAATCCTTGAATTACTGAGTGAAATGAATACTGATTATAATAAAACAATCGTTCTCATTACACACAATCAGCCTATTGCAGAGATGGCAGACAGGGTTGTAAAAATAAGGAGCGGATCTATTGTTGATATAACTGTCAATAAAGAAAAAAAGAAAGTAAAAGATATTCAATGGTAATTTATTTATCATTGACTTTATATCAACAAGTTACTAGGGGGAAAAATAATGAAAAAAATAGATAAGATGCTTTGGAGGGATATCAAGTATTATAAGTGGCAGTTTATTGCGATTATTGGAATAATATTTATCGGTATTACATTATTCGCTTCCTGCGTAATGTCCTTTAAAAACCTTCAAATGTTTAAAGATAACTTTTATAAAGAAAATAACTTTTTAGATAGTTATGTAACTGGAAATAGAATAACAGATAGTGATCTAGAAGAAATTAAGAAAATAGATGGAATAAACCAGGCAGAAGCACGAATCGAATTGGAAGGTTATATAAATCTAAACAGTGATGTCAATAGTGCATATGCAAAAATAATAGCTTTAAAAGAAAGTCCTATAATCAACAAATTTCGCTTTACTCAAGGCGAATATATAGAAAACCAAAACGAAGTCCTTGTTTCAAAAAATTTCGCAGAGTTTCATAAACTGACAGTAGGTAAAGATATGTCATTGAGGGTATATGGGCAGGATTTAAACCTCAAGATAGCCGGAATAGTTGAGACTCCTGAGTTTATTATCACAATTAAATCTAGAGATTATGTTATGCCGTCAATAGAAGACTTTGGTATAGTATACCTTGATTATGATCTACTAAACGAAAAAATCAAATTTGGTAATGAATACAATCAAATACATATGACCTATAAATCTGGTGCAGACAGTGAAAAAATCAAATCAGAGGTAGAAAATTTACTTGATAAGAAATTTTTGTTTTTTACAGACAGGAAAGACCAAATCAGCGAGGTCATGGCTCGTGAAGATATTGGGATGATATCAGAAATAGCCTATATGTTTCCCATAATGTTTTTGTTTGCATCTTCTATGGTAATAGTTGTAATGCAAAAGAAAATGATTGATATGCAGAGAACTACAATTGGTGTATTAAAAGCATTAGGCTACAAGAATAGTAAAATTATAGCATATTTCCTCAAACAGGGTTTGATGCTTGGAACAAGCGGATCTGTTTTAGCAATTTTCCCTGCATATTATTTAAGCATTTATATAACAAAAGTCTATTGTGAGCTGGTTTATATCCCCATAAGCAGTTTTAGTTTTGATATACAGGTTGTAGGAATTGCGATAGTTTTATCAAATTTAGTCGCACTAATCGCCAGTTACTTCGGCGTCAAGGTTGTATTGAGGATTAATGCTGCTGAAGCCATGAGACCTGCAGTTATTACCAAGAAAAACCTGATACCTTTTAATAGCATTGTAAGAAAGATGAAATCCGACAATAGAATGGTATACAGAAATTTATTCAGAAACCCTGCTAGGACTTTGTTTGTAATAAGCTGCTATGTAACGGCATTTGTTTTATTTTCTTGTCCTTTATTTTTATATGAGACAGTTATTGAAGCTGAAAAAAGTCAGTATGAATACATTCAAAATTATGATTATAAAATTGTATTCAACTCCCCTATGCAAGTAGAAGAAGTGGATAAACTTATTAAAATAAAAGGGATACATAACTCTAACAAGTTTATAGAAGTTCCAGTTGAGATTAAAACTGAAAGTGGAAATAAGAAGTTAAGACTTATAGGCGTAAATATAAATAATTTTAAGCTTAATGATGGAAAGCAAGAATATTCAATAAAAAAAGACGGAGTAATCTTGCCGAAATCTATTGCAGATTCTCTAAAAATCAAGGATAACCAAAATATTTCCATTAAACTGTTAAGTCAGAAAGACAAAATACTTAAAACAAAATTAAATGAAACCTTTGACCAATATGTAGGGTTTAGTTGTTATGTAAACATTGCTGAACTGGAAGGCATTTTAGATATAGAAAATCTTGTAAGCGGTGTTTATATCAATATTAGCGAAAAAGATTTTGATGAAAGTAGAAAGCAGATAGAAGACCATATAAACGTAAAAAGGATTGATAGCGTTAAGCAGGAAAGAGCAGAGTTTAAAACATTGTTAAAACTTGTTAATGTCTTTATTTCAGTAATGATATTATTTGGAATACTCATGGGATTCGCAAGTGTCTATAATGCAACGATGATCAACGTTATCGATAGAAGGAGAGAATGGGGAACACTCAAGGTTTTAGGTTACAAAAACAGTAGGATACTAATGATGAATGTTAAGGAAGTTTTTTTGTCTTACCTTATCTCTATAATCCCAAGTATTGCTATATCCAGTGGCGTTTGCTATGTACTAGGTATATTGATGAGCAATGAATTTTATACAAGTCCATTTGTTCTTGATGACAATATGTTTATATATCCGGCAATTTTAGTATTTATAGTTGCCTCAGTATCAACAATAATTTATTATTCAAATATAAAAGGAATAAAAACATATGAGGTTATCAAAATAAAAGAATAATAGGTAATTTGCTCCCTCAGATGTGTTAAACATTATGGGGGAGCTATCAGTACTACAATCCTCCTTTATTTAAACCATTAACCAAAAATTCAAATGTGCATTTATTGAAATCATTAAATGCTTCCTTATGCGGTAAGTGCCCTACATTATCTAGAATACACAGATGTGAGTTCTTAAGCCTATTTTGCATTTCATCCATCATCCATTTTGGATGGATCTTATCACAAGATCCCCAAATCAACAGCACAGGAGCGTCAATCTTTTCCAAATTGTTTTGAACAAAGCTAAAATCATCGTTCCTGGCAGATTTAACTGTTGCATTAATACATCCCTTAGTGTAAAAAGGTATATATACCGATTGAACAAGTTCTTCATCTACAATACTTTTATCATGAAAGGCCTTGCATAACTCACTTCTGACAAGGGATTTGGAGTTAAACAGTAAAGCTAGTTTACCCAAAACAGGGATAGATAAAATATTATAAGATGACATCATTTCGTGCTTAAAACCGCAGGGAGATGACATGACTAATTTATTAACCTTTTCGGGATAGTTCAATGCAAAATGAAATACATGGCCGCCGCCCCATGAACTTGCCACAAATGAAGCCTTATTAATATTGTAATGAAGCATAACATAATTAATAAAGTCAGAAAAATACTGTGGAGAATAATCTGCCTTTGGCTTATCGGTAAAACCGCATCCAACCATATCAAAGGCATAAACCTTAAAATGTTTTGAAAAAAAGTCTATATTGAGGTTAAAATCATACAAGTTCATTTGGCTTCCATGAACGAATAGCAAAGGTTCTCCCTCACCTTTTATATTGATATGAGTTTTAATGCCATTGATTTCCACTATATTTTCACGACTAAACCAGAAAATATCACAAGCTTTATTATTTATTATTCTACGGATAAGATAATTCATAATTCCTGTGACTAATAACCCAATAATTACAAATAAAGCTAAAATCATTATCTATCCCTCCATTTTATCGTTGAATACATGAGCATTCATTCATATATTGTATAATTATTATATGAATTATAAGTTTAAATGTCAACTGCTTCATTTTAATAATACCTTAAGTATGTAGGGGAAAGTGAGAGTTTTCTATAATGATACCAGAAATTTAGACAGACAAACGGACTAATTTAAGTTAGAATATTATCATGGAGAAGAGAAGAAATTTTAAACCGGAAGAAAAAGCAAAGATT
>Ga0255341_1001591_pt1 | contig 31466 bp, 24 predicted proteins | sample wastewater_treat_8_FD_192418 | JGI IMG/M metagenome (GOLD analysis project Ga0255341, IMG submission 192418) | Wastewater microbial communities from Lulu Island WWTP, Vancouver, Canada - plant12 | ecosystem: Engineered > WWTP > Wastewater > Unclassified | place: Canada: Vancouver, British...
GAAGGAACTGCCCTGTGATCTCATATATCTGATTTACGTCAGGACCTTCAAGGCCTATATAGAAGATGTCTCTTTTCTTATAATCCGTTTTCATTGAATAGAAGGCATTCATTCCATCATTGAAAGGCTGAAGGAATTTATCGTCATCCGTTGTATTTATAGGGGATCCCAGATTCTGAGGAGTATCCCATCCAGATGCGTTCCTGCTGCATTTGAAGATATCAAAACCTCCCATTGAATTATGTCCTTCCGAAGAGAAGAATAGCATATTCCCATCAGAAGTAATAAAGGGATTATCCTCATTGTAAGGAGTGTTTACATTTGCTCCGAGATTGACAGGAATGCCCCAATCACCGGATGCATCCAATTCCGAAACAAATATATCGAGGCCTCCCATTCCACCCTCCCGGTTGCTTGTAAAAAATAATTTTTTGCCGTCAGGAGAGATAGCTGCATGAGATTCGTAATATTTGGTGTTTATGTTCTTATTGAGTTTGACAATAGGAGTCCAACTTCCGTTTACATATTCCGATGAATAGATATTTCCATCGAAATTATCAGTTTTATAAAGGTATAATTTGGTGCCATCACTGTTAAGCGAACATGAAGAACAATCTTCGCCGGCTTTCAGCTGACTTGTAATATCAATAGGAGGCTGCCAATTGCCTCTGATCTTTTTAGAGAACATAATGACATTTATCAGACCTCTGCGTTCAGTATAAACTATTGTGTTGCCGTCATAGCTTATTGCAGGATTCTCATTTATTGCCCCGTCAGTAAACTCTTTTGCCAGAAGTTTTTGCGTTATACGTGTCGGGTTATTTTTAAATTCAATGGCATTTTTACAGGCTTCTATTTGCTGATCGGCAAATTCTATATTTTGCATGCCACCTTTTTTTTCATAATCTGCCGAGAGTTTTTTGAATGTCTGGAAAGTGTTTAATGCTTTTTCAAGTTCATTGTTTATCATATAAGCTTTTGCAAGGAAAAACCAGGCATCGAGAGGAGCGCGTTTTTCTTTGAATGATCTTGTCTTTGCATTATAGCTTGCTTCTTTAACAGCTGCTTCAAGATATGGGATTGCTTTATCTTTCTCGTCGGGAATGCCGAGATAGCAGGTTCCTATTTTGTAAGATATATTCATGTTCTCCGGATCCTCCAGAATAAGATAAAGAGGATTTGCCAGCTCGTATTCCTCGTAAACATAATGAGACTCAGCTCTTGTGAAGATGGCTTGCATCTCTTTCCGGGACTGAGTGTATGATGAAGCTGAATAAAATATCAGAAGGATAGACAATAAAAGGAAACGCGGTATTTTTACTCCGGGATTCTTCATATATCATATTTTGTAAAAAACGAACTGTTCATTTTGCCGGCTTATTAATGTTTAAAGGTAATTTTATAGATATCCTCTTTCCCTTCTCCTGCCGGATCCTTGTTTGTTGAATAGTAGCCGGCATTGCCATTTTCGACCGGCATAAAAAAGATATTGTCATCAGGGGTATTGATTGGATAACCCAGATTTGAAGGCTTGCTCCACAGACCGTTAGACTGTAGTTCAGAACGGAAAAGGTCATACCCTCCCATGGTTGAATGACCTTGAGAACTGAAGAAAAGGATCTTTCCGTTATTAATAAGAAAGGGCCTGTCCTCATTGAATTGCGTATTGATTTCCGGGCCAAGGTTTACCGGAGGGCCCCAGTCGCCATTGACTTTTTTCGATAAATAGAGATCGAGACCTCCGAATCCTCCGGGTCTGTCAGAGGCGAAGATGAGTTGCTCTCCGTCCTCAGTAACAAATCCGTGTGATTCCCAGTATCTTGTGTTTATATTTTTATTGAGTTTTACCGTCTGGCCCCATGTTGTCCCGTCATAGGTACTTGTAAAAATATCACTGTTATAGTTATCATCTTTGGAGAGGTATAGTATCTTACCATCCGATGACAGACATGAGATGTATATGTCGCCCTCAGTCTGCAGCTCTGGGGTTATATTGACCGGAGGACTCCATTTATTTCCGACAAGTTTTGAAAGCATTATGGCATCATAAAACTTAAGGGCAACCATAAAGGCGAATGTTTTGCCGTCAGCTGATATAACAGGATTGAAGTTTGATTTGTCATCATTGAAGAGAGGGCCGAGATTTTCCTCTGTAAATGATACTGGCTTTGAAATATAATCCTTTGCGATGTCGCACGATTTGATCTGCTGGTTGATAAAATCAATATTCTCCCTGTCGTCAGGAAGAAGTGTTTCGGAGTATCGCATAAAAGCTTCTTTTGCATTATCGAACTGGTAATTTATAAGGTAAGCTTTTCCGAGCTCATATAATGCATCATAGAGCGCGGAGTACTCAGTGATGCTTCCCTCTTTGATCTTGGCGGACAGATTCTTTGATGCTTTTTCAAGGTAGTCTATTGCAAGGTTCTTCCGACCTGTAATATTCAGGTAGCATGCGCCAATACGGTAAGCAATATTCCCATTGTCAGGAATCTTTTCATAGAGTTGAAGATAGCAGGGCAGGGCGTCCTGGTAATCCTCATTAAGAAAAAAATACTCAGCTTCGAGAAAATGCTCCTGGAGTTGAACTATATCATCCTGGGCAGACAAGTAACAACAAAGAATGGCTGAACTTATAAAACAGGCAAATATTCGTTTGCGCATGACTTACATGTTTTGTAAACAAATTTAGAAAAAAATAACTGAAAATGCCATCTCATTGTTTTATTATAAATTACTGAAACTGACTCTCTGAATTTATTATTTTTTCTCTTTATCTTTTCTTCTCCGGAGAATTATTATAATCAGCATTGTAAAACCAGCAGCAAGCAAGATCCACCATAGGAAGCGGGGGCATACCTTTTCTCCTTCAGCATCTGTCGGAGGAGGTGTTTGATCCTCATCCGCAGCAGGCAGTACAGGTATTACTGTCATCGGAACGGCATTTTCACTTGCCTTTTTCTTCATTGCGGCAAGGGCTTCCTGCTGTTCTTTGTCAGCAGCTACCTTACTGTATCCTTTATCCCCTTTTCTTCTCAGCTCCGGATTATCTCTTGTAACTGACACTTCTGCATTAGCGGTATTTCCATAAGGATCTGTCAATCTGAATGTTATTCTGTTTTCTCCTTCAAGCGGGGTCATAACGTATGCAAAAGTAGAATCGGTTAATGAATAAGTGTCAGTGGAAACCAGCGTATCGGCAGCCCTGTGTTCGATTACAAGTGTTGAATTTGGTTCCACTTTTAGCGGGAAAGTCAGTTGTTCATCCCTATCAACCAGTACCTCGTTTTCTGAAATCACTTTAAGATATGCAGTAAAATCGCTTTTGGCAAGGAATGTATCAGGGAGTCTGAATGTATCGGAAGGATTATTCAGTGGTATAGTAATATTAGTCCGGAGTTTTTCACTTCCTGCGGATTCATATATTATATCGTAGTTGCCCTGCCGGGTTTGAAACTCAAACTGGCCTGATACGGGATTAGTAAAGGCAACAAGCGACCTGTCGGGGCTTTTTGTATCTGTGGCACTAACCTTGACTGCAGCATTGACATTAGCACCCCGGGCTAGTCCCATTACAAAGAAATTCCTCGGGTGATCTTCGGAAAAGATTTCAATGCGGTAGATGTCCCTTCCTCCGTAACCTGCCGGGCTGTATTTTGAGAAATATCCTGCATTTCTTGTTTTCACAGGCTGGAAGAAAAGATCATCGTCTGTAGTGTTAAGCGGGTAGCCGATATTCACAGGTTCAGACCATTGGCCGTTGTCGAGAAGGCTTGACCGGAAGATATCATAGCCTCCCATGTTGAAATGGCCCCTTGAACTGAAATAGAGAGTTTTGTCATCTTCACTCAGGAACGGAGTGTCTTCATTATACGGTGTGTTGATCACAGGTCCCAGGTTTTCCGCCGGTCCCCAGTTTCCCGTATTATCTCGGGTAGAAACGTAAATATCGAGGCCGCCCATACCTCCTTTCCTGTTGCTTGTAAAATACAGCTTCTGATTATCGTGAGAGATAACAGCATGGGATTCCCAGAATTTTGTATTGATGTTGTCATTGAGCTTTTGAATCGGACTCCAGGTCCCATCGGAAAAGACCGTTGAAAAAATATTACCGTCATAATCCTCAGAGTTGTAAAGGAACAGTGTCTTTCCGTCTTTTGAAAGGCTTGAAGGATAAATATTCTTGTCGATTTTCAGGATCTCGTTCATATTTACTGGTTTTGTCCAGGCACCATTTTTTTTGACAGAAAAAAGCAGTGCATCGTAGAAGGGTTCACTTCTGGAGAAGATAAGCATATTCTCATCACCTGAGACAACAGGATTATATTCCGAGTTATTTTCATTTATCGTTTTTCCAAGGTTGATTTCTCTTATAAACAGTGGTTTGTTCATCAGTTCCTTAGCATTGAAGCATGCTTCTATCTGACGGTTGACAACGACCGAGTCATATATTTTAGGATCAAGGTTTTTCTTGAAAATCCTGTAGGTTTCAATTGCTTTGTCGATCCTGCCTGTTATCCTGTAAGCATCAGCCAGGTGATACCAGGCATCCCATGGAGCTCCCGTTTCACTGAACCGTCCTTCCTTATAGGCAGGGTTAATATTCTGAACGGCATCTTCCAGGTAGCTGATCGCTTTTTCCTTTTCACCGGGAATATTAATATAACACTGTCCGATCCTGTATTTGATATTGGCATTCGAAGGATAGTATTCAAGAAGCTGGAGATATGCTGGAAGCGCTTCCTTGTAATCTTCAAATAACACCCAGCTTTCTGCATCATAAAAGATCATTTTGTTCCGGGCACTGCTCTGTGATAAAAGATCAGTACCGGACAGCAAAACCAAAAGGAGTGCAGGAATGAAAAATTTCTTTATCATATTATTAAAGATAAATAATACGAAAAACTCAAATTAAAAACCCGATCAGCCTTAATATTAAACACAGGCAGGAAGGTTATAGTTAATAGTCCATTTGTTAAAGTTTCTAATATAACAGAAATATCAAAATAAGGGCAAGAGCAGTTTCCTATTTTTATTAACCGGATGTTAATTATTTCAAACCATTGCAGGAAGCATTTCTTTTGTGGAGCGGATGATCTCCCTTATTCTGTTGACTTTTATGATTGCCTTCAGTGTCCCGGGAAATACCTGACATTATGGCTGACAATAATTACTGAAAGCTTCATATTCAGGATTGCTGGTAAGGATTCCGGTTATTCAGGGCCCTTCCGAGTGTTATCTCATCGGTGTATTCAAGTTCATCACCTATTGCAACACCCCTTGCAAGCGTTGTTATCAGTGGATTATATTTGCTCAGCTTTTTAAATAGATAGAAATTGGTTGTATCTCCTTCCATAGTTGTACTGAGAGCCAGTATGATCTCCTTCACCCCGCCTGATTGAACCCTCTCCTCAAGGGAGTCAATTTTGAGGTCGGAAGGACCAATGCCGTCAACAGGGGAGATGATCCCTCCGAGGACATGATAAACACCCTTGAACTGATGCGTGTTTTCGATTGCCATCACATCCTGGATATTCTCAACAACGCATATTATCGTTTTGTCGCGCTTGTTGTCATCGCAGATGCTGCAAATCTCATCATCCGAAATATTATTGCATACCCTGCAGTAATGTATTTCTTCATGAAGCTTAATGATGCTCTCCCCAAATTTTCTCACATCTTCGGAATTTCTTCTTAACAGATTCATCACCAGTCTGAAAGCTGTTTTCCGTCCTATTCCCGGCAGTGAGGAGAATTCATTGACTGCATTTTCCAGTAATCTTGACGGATATTCGGTAAAACTCATACGAGGGGTTTTAGACAAAATTAATCCAATTATTCCTCATTACTAAGCCGGCTGATAATTTTTTCGGCTGCTTACTTTTTATTATTCTTGTAACTTAAATTTTCTGTAATGTCACCATTTCTGATACTCAGTATCTTTCTTCTCTATACGGCAATTCTTTTCACAGTAACCTGGATTACATCCCGGAAAGCCGACAGCCAGTCGTTTTTCATAGGTAACAGGAAGTCGCCCTGGTTTGTTGTGGCTTACGGGATGATAGGAGCTTCCCTTTCAGGAGTTACCTTTATGTCAGTGCCGGGCTGGGTATCGGAAACGCAGTTCAGCTATATGGTCGTCGTATTTGGTTATCTTGTAGGATATGCCGCCATAGCCCTTATACTTCTTCCCTTATATTACAGGCTTAAACTGACTTCAATATATTCTTACCTTGAAGAACGTTTCGGATTCTGGTCCTACAAAACAGGAGCCGGATTCTTCATTCTCTCCAGGACACTCGGGGCATCGCTGAGGATGTTCCTTGTGATCAATGTCCTCCAGATATTTGTCTTTGATGCATGGCACATACCGTTCTGGGTCAATGCTCTTATCTTCATTGTGCTGATAATACTTTACACATTTAAGGGAGGCATAAGGACAATAGTCTGGACCGACACTCTTCAGACAACCTTTATGTTGCTTGCAGTAGTTTTATCGATATTTTATATCAGCAAGGATCTGGGACTTCCTCTTTCGGATCTGTTCCGTGAGGCACAGGAAAGCGGGATAACAAGGATGTTCATAACCGACTGGCATCATGAGAGGTTTTTTCTTAAGCAGTTCTTTTCCGGGATGTTCATTACTATCACTATGACAGGTCTTGATCAGGAGATGATGCAGAAGAACCTCAGTTGCAGGAATCTGAAAGAAGCTCAGAAGAACATGTTCACTTTCAGCGGCATACTTGTTTTTGTCAATCTCATGTTCCTTTTTCTTGGTGCATTCCTGTTATTATTTTCATGGAGCAAGGGGATCACTGTCGAGGCTACAGATGATCTTTTCCCTGTTATAGCTCTTGAACATATGAGCCCGATTGCCGGACTGGTTTTTCTGATAGGCCTTATCTCGGCGGCTTTCCCTAGCGCCGATGGTGCCCTCACCTCACTGACAACCTCAGTAAGTATTGACTTCCTCGGTCTTGACAAAAAGAAAGGGCTGACTGAAAAGGAAGCGACAAAGACAAGATATGGAGTGCATCTTTCGATTGCCCTTGTGTTCTTTGTCTGTATCCTGATATTCAGCACATTAAACGATGAGGCAATAATAGATAAGCTGTTCACTATTGCCGGATATACTTATGGACCTCTTTTGGGGCTATACACATTCGGACTTTTCACAAAACGGGCAGTAAACGACAAGGTTACTCCTTACATTGCGATTCTTTCGCCCACAATCTGTTATATATTAAGTAAATACTCAGTTCAGCTATTCAACGGTTACCGCTTCGGGTTCGAGCTTATCCTCCTGAACGGGCTTCTGATGTTCATGGGGCTATGGGCGTTTAGCAGGAAATAATCAGTCTTGTAAGCTACGTCTCCGACAGAAGGAGGAGACGTAGTCCCGAAAGCGAAGCGAATCGGGACCATAAATGTCGTGCAAGTCTTGCAGTCGTGCAGGTCGACTCGCCAGTTGGCGGAGACGTAGTCTGCAAGACCGCATGACAATAAACTTTCTGGTTTTCCCGGGAATTAATTTTCTGGAATTCAGAATTTTATTTATTTTTAGATAATTAAGTTTTCTTGATCATTTCATAATAAAAGATATTATGCTTAAAAAACGAATTACATTATTATTACTGGCAATGCTGGTTGTTGTATCTGCACACAGTAATTATGAACGGTCTGCCTTAACCGCTTATATTGATCAGTATTTTAAGGCGCTTATTGCAAATAATCCATCCACAGTACCATTGGCGGGAAGTGCAAAAATTACTCTTAATGGTGATATAAAATCTCTTGCCGGAACCTTTTGGGAAAATGCAGAAAGCGTTGTATACCGTTTCGATATTGTAAATACACGGCGAGGAGATACGGGCACTGAGGCTGTTATCAAAAATTCAGACGGATCCCTGACAATGTTTATGTTGCGGTTGAAGATTGCGGGTGATAAGATTACTGAAATTGAGGCAATAAAATGCAATAAAGGTGAGGCTGATCATATTTGGGATGCCTCTAATCTTACGGAAGTTTCACCTTCGTTCCTTCTGTCTATAAGGGAAGTTGAACGTGATTCTTATTACGACCTGATAGGTACAGCAGAGAGTTATTGGCGGGCATTCCAGACAAATGGTTCATCTGAGTACAGACCCGCACGTTTATTACCCGACTCAAAGAGATTCGAAAACGGCATGCAAGCTACCGGCATGATTATAGATGGCCAGTATGAATCAACAGCAAAAGGTTTTGACACAGGTTTCTTTAAGGAAAGGAATATCTGGGATCGCCGTTATCCGGTGGTTGATGAAGAGAGAGGAGTAGTCTTGTCAATTGTAAGATTTGGAATTAAACCAGGTTTAAAAAGCAGAAGTGAGGCAACTTCCAGTGACAGACTCGTGGCTGAATTCTTTGCAATCAGGTCCGGTATGATCCAGGAGATACAGGCTGTTCTTGTCAACCGGCCTGACGAGATGCCTACCGGGTGGGTAGCGGATTACGGACCAGACCGGGCAGGAAAAGATACTGTCACGAAATAATTTTCTAAAGTAACATTTCAATAGTTTACCGCAGGGCAGTAAAAATTTTCCTACAGATTCTTTCCGGAAAATTTTGCCTGATCAGAAAAAATTATACCTTTGCATATAATACTAAATGGTATAATACTGATGGGTATAATAAAGAAATCACCTTTTATTTATGGAACAATAGTGAGTGAGCAGGCATTCACTGACAGAGAGAATGAGATCCGTAAGCTGAGGGATAACCTTACCGGAGGTGTGAACACGATGGTAATTTCTCCCAGGAGATGGGGCAAATCATCACTAGTTGAGAAAGTTGCAGATATGATCAGGGACAAATACCCTAAGACATCAGTTGCAGTGATTGATCTGTTTACTGTAAATACTGAAGAGGAATTCCTTGAAAAATTTGCCGGCGAAGTGCTGAAAGCTTCTTCAACAAAATGGGAGGAATGGATAAAGAATTCAAAGAAGGTCTTCAAAAACCTTATTCCTAAAATCCAGATCAGTGTTGACCCAGTAACAAGCTTTAGCATAAGCTTTGACTGGGACGAAATAAAGAAACATCGTGATGAGATTCTTAATCTGCCACAAGTCGTGGCATCAGAGAAAAAGATTAACCTGATCATTTGTCTTGATGAGTTCCAGGTGATGGCTGGTTTCCCAACTTATGAGAATTTTGAGAAGAGTCTGAGGGCAGTCTGGCAGCGGCAGAAAAATGTCACTTATTGTATCTACGGAAGCCAGAGGCATATGATGAAGGATATTTTTAATAATCCCTCAAAACCTTTTTACAGGTTTGGAGATATAATCATGCTGCAGAAGATTGAGCGCGATAAATGGATAAGTTTTATCTGCAATAATTTTACTGAAAGCGGGAAACTGATAGGTATCGAAGAGGCTGGAATGATAACGGATCTGATGCAGTGTCATTCCTGGTATGTGCAGCAGCTATCGCATTACACCTGGAACCTGGTAAAGAAAAAAGCAACCGCATCTGATGTTAAATCTGCCCTCGAAGAGCTTCTTAATGCAAATATGCCTCTGTATCAGAAAGAAATGGAGATACTGAGCATTACACAAATCAACCTCCTGAAAGCCGTGGCGAAAGGGGAGAGGCAGCTTACTTCGGCACGGGTCATGAATGAATACCGGCTGGGAACACCCAGGAATGTCTCAAAAAATAAGACAATACTTTTAAATAAAGACATAATAGGCGATACGGCAGCTTCCTATTATTTCATGGATCCTGCTTTTGAAATATGGTTCCGTAAACAGTTCTTTTAAATTTTGTCTTGCAAGACTTCTTATTCACGCTACATTATACCCCTTATAATCCCGGTTCCCATTCCTGATCCTCCTTCTTCCTCAGGTTCCGGCGGCGTTTCCGGTTTGATGCCTACCCTGATCTTTTTAAAGGCGAAATTAAATGTGATGAAGTAGTTCATTCCGAAGCTTATTGCATTGCCGGTACTGCCATATCCCGGGATATATGCCGGCTTAAGATCTTTAGGTGCACTTGTGAATAGCAATTTTCTTAGACTGATGGACCAGCCGATGCTAAGGTTCTTAAGGAGCTCGGCCCTGAATCCCGGTGAGACCTCGAGATAATGTCCCCAGTCGGATTGTTCAGGCATTGAGACTATGTGTTTCCCCCAGTAATTCTTGTGGCTGAAAGAATCGACCTGCCAGGTAAAGCGGCTGAGGCCATACAGCAGTCCTACCCCGCCCCAGTATTTTCCACCTGATATTTCAGGTTTCAGGATGTTGAAGTCAACACCGGCTTTAAAGAAGATACCTTTGTTCCTGTATGAATAATTATACTGAGAATATTTGTAATTAGAATATCCTCCTGATGCATGAAGAGCCTTTTTATGATCTAAGTCGTACAAAAAATACGCTTCAGTGTTCAGTATATTCTTATTTGTGAAATAAATAACAGGACCGGAGACATCCATGCCAAAACTAACTTTCAGAGGTATTGTCACACTGTCCTGAGGAGCATCTGTATCCTGTCCGTGGACAGGCGTGTAACCCGAAAAGAGGACGACACTAATAATATATGCGCATATTCTCCTCATTCAGTGTTGTTATTGTCTTTTTGGTTAAAACTATCTTGTCAATTATGTTGTTTGTTGTGACCGGCTGTTCTATGGAAAAATAGTATGTATAACCGCATTCTTTCGATATAAAATGCACATGGGACGAATAGCTGAATGTCACAGTATCAGATACTCCGTTGATCTTGATGAGAAAAGTGCATGTTCCGGAGGCAGGGTCAAGAGGGAAAAGTATGCTGGTGACGTTCGATGTTTTCTTATAAATCGCTGAGTCTCTTTCGAGTCCGAAGAGGGAAACAGAATCGGGTGCAACAATCTTTTCTGATAATGATTGGTACATTGATGCTTTCACTTTGGCTTCCGTCTCTTCAAAACATGAACCCGGAGTGCATGAGTAGATAAATGCAGGTATTATAATTAAAAGCGCAGAGAATATTTTGACGAATTGTTTTCTCATTTCAATTTTACATCGCCCAAAAATAAGAAATTATCGGGGAGATTAGCAGGAAGGAGGGATATTATCTTTAATCTGAAGATGGTATATATTTTACATGTCATGCAAGTCTTGCGGTCTTGCGGTCTTGCAGGTCCGGTTATTGATTTGCATGATCCCGAGTCGCTTCGCTCTCGGGACTACATTTGTCCTTTGCGTCGGATACGTAGCTTACACGACCTGCACGACTTGCATGACCTGCATGACCTGCATGACCTGCATGACCTGCACGACCTGCATGACCTGCATGACCTGCACGACCTGCAAGACAATTAGAAACCGTCAAATCCCTTTTACATATTTTTCCGCTTTTTTAAGTGCATTGCCGATTCCGGCAGGATTCTTACCGCCGGCTGTTGCCAGGAAAGGCTGACCGCCACCGCCTCCATTGATCTCGCCGGAAATCTCTTTGATTAGACGTACGGCATCGAGGTTCTTTTCCTTTACAAGCTTATCACTGATCATGACAACGAGAATAGCCTTTCCGGCTGATTCGGAACCAAGGACCATTATGCTGTCTTCAGATTTCTTTCTTATTTCAAATGCAATTGTCTTCAGTAGATCAGGATTGTCGGTTGCGATCCTGCCTGAAATGAACCTGATATCATTTATCATGACCGCCTTTTCTTCGAGTTCTTTCAGGGCATTCATCGCATCCCTGATTTCAAGTTTCTCTATTGTCTTTCTGAGATTACTGTTCTCTGAGATCAGCTTCTCAATACTCGCCTTAAGATCCTTCGGATTATTAAAAAGGGCAGCTATGTCCTCCGCTACGGATAGTTTTTCATTAATGTATTCCTCTGCTTTCTCTGCCGTTACAGCCTCGATTCTCCTTACTCCTGCTGCAATGGCTCCTTCTGAAACGATCTTTATTATTCCGATGTTGGCAGTTGAGTCGACATGCGTCCCTCCGCAGAGCTCTACTGAGTCTCCGAACTGTACCACTCTCACCTTTTCTCCGTATTTCTCGCCGAAAAGGGCTATGGCCCCCATTTCCTGAGCTTCTTTCATCGATATACCATCAATAACCTTACTGTGATGGTTTTCCCTTACCAGTCTGTTCGCGATCATTTCTACTTTAAACAGTTCATCTTTTGTAGGTTTTCCGAAATGGCTGAAATCGAACCTGAGCCGGTCGGGAGTGACAAGTGATCCTTTCTGCTCGACATGCTTTCCGAGGACTGATCTTAACGCATAGTGGAGAAGGTGGGTAGCTGTATGATTATTTGCTGTCATTTTCCGCTTTTCAACATCAACAACGGCTTTGAAGCTCAGCTCAGGATTTGCAGGCAGCTTGTTCGAAATATGTACTATCAGGTTATTTTCTTTGATAGTATCGATGATTTCAATCCTCTCTTTTTCCGAGATTATCGATCCGCGATCGCCTATCTGGCCACCCGATTCGGCATAAAATGGTGTTTTATCAAAGACAAGCTGGCACATTTCCTTTCCTTTTGATTTCACTGTCCGGTACCTGGCTATCAACACTTCATCCTCTGTTTTTTCATATCCTGTGAAGACTGTGTTTCCGGTATCCTTAATGACTGTCCAGTCACCTGTATCCTGCGAAGCATCCTCTCTTGACCTTGATTTTTGTCTTTTCATCTCATCCTCGAAGCCATTGATATCCGTTTCCATGTCATGTTCCTTAAGTATCAGCTGAGTGAGGTCGAGGGGGAAACCATAAGTGTCGTACAGTTCGAAAGCCACCTTGCCCGGGAGTGTCTTTTTGTTATCTTTATTCAGATCGTTGATAATGCTGCCGATCATCTTTAATCCTTTTCCCAGGGTTTTGAGGAAGGATACTTCTTCTTCCTTTATGATTTTAGCAATCTGTTCCTCTGATGCTTTCAGTTCAGGGTACTGATCTCCCATGAGTTTAACAAGCACCGGAAGCAGTTTGTAAATAAAAGGCTCTTCCATTTCAAGGTGATTATATCCGTACCTCACCGCCCGTCTCAGTATCCTTCTTATTACATATCCGGCCCTATTGTTTGAAGGCAACTGACCGTCGGCAATTGAAAAAGCAACTGCCCTCAGATGGTCGGCAATAACCCGTATTGCAATATCCCAGGAGGCTTTTACCCCGTATTGTTTTCCGCTTATCCTGGCTATTTCCTTAATTAGCGGCTGGAACAAGTCGGTATCATAATTCGATTTCTTCCCCTGGATAACCATACAAAGTCTTTCGAATCCCATGCCGGTGTCGACATGTTTTGCAGGAAGCAGTTCGAGAGAGCCGTCAGCTTTACGGTTATACTGTATGAAAACAAGGTTCCAGATCTCAACAACGAGCGGATGATCTTTATTTATAAGCTTATATCCCGGTAATTCGGATCTTTCCTTATCATCCCTTATGTCGACGTGTATTTCGGAGCAGGGGCCACAGGGACCGGTTTCTCCCATTTCCCAGAAGTTATCTTTTTTTGAACCGTCGAGAATGCGATTGGTCGGATCAGGAAAACACTTTTTCCAGCAGTCGAATGCCTCATCATCACGGGGAACATTATCCCCGGCATTGCCTTCAAAGACTGTAGCATAGAGCCTGTCGGCCGGTATTCCCAGTTCTGTTGTCAGGAATTCCCAGGCCCATTCGATTGCCTCCTTCTTGAAATAATCGCCGAATGACCAGTTTCCCAGCATCTCAAACATTGTATGATGGTAGGTGTCGCGACCTACTTCCTCCAGGTCATTATGCTTGCCGGAAACCCTGAGGCATTTCTGGGAATTGGCTACGCGTTTATATTCCGGAAGGTTGTTGCCAAGGAAAACATCCTTAAACTGATTCATCCCTGCATTAGTGAACATAAGTGTCGGATCATTCTTTATCACCATCGGCGCCGAAGTCACTATTTCATGTCCTTTAGATCTGAAAAATCTGAAAAATCTCTGTCTGAGTTCGTTTGAATTCATTATTAAAAAATCATCCTAATTAGTGTAAATATACCTTAAAAATTGGTTTGTAAAATTAAATTTTTTGGTTTAGATTTGCCGGTCACCGAATATAAAATTCGAAATTCCGAACTGAATAATGCGGACCCGAAAATATTTCCTTGATCTTAACGATGTGCAATTTAAGCAGATAAGACTTCCGTTGAGAAAGAAGTTTGGTCGCTTATCAGTTTGGTTTGCCATAACGGTTGTAGTATCTGCCTTCTATGTTTTTTTGTTTCATCAATTCTTCGGTTCGCCAAAGGAAAAAATGCTTGGCCGGCAGCTTGAGAATATGAAGCTTCAGTACAACCTGGCAGACAGGGAACTGGATCAATTGGGAGATATAATTGAGGGTCTCAGGATGTCGGACGAAATACGTTACCGTCCCATTCTTGAAATGGACTCGGTTCCGAAGTCAATTCGTAATCCGGGCTTCGGAGGTATTGACAGATACCGGAGCCTGAACGGTTATATGCATTCTGATATCATGAAATCAACCCGTGAAAGGATAGATGCGATGAAGAATATGGTAAGTGTTCAGCAGTCATCTTTCGAAGCGATTGAGGAAAAAAGGGTTGAATGGAAAAGGATGTATGATTATCTGCCGATGATAAGTCCCGTCGATGTTTCAATAAGGCTCGGTGACGGCATAAAATTCAGGGAAGTTCACCCGGTTCTGGGAAAGCCTCAGTGGCACCATGGACAGGATTTCAGCGCTCCTTATGGTACTGAAGTATATGCCACGGGCAACGGAAAGGTCATAGCAGCCGGATGGAATACAGGAGGCTTTGGCAATTACGTTGTTATTGATCATGGATATGGATACCAGTCTACCTATGGTCACCTGAGTAGCATAAAGGTATCTTCAGGAATGAATGTGAGAAGAGGAGACCTTATCGGTTTAAGCGGAAGTTCAGGTATCTCATCGGGGCCTCACCTGCATTATCAGATTGATCTTTACGGGCATCATCAGAATCCTTTGAATTTCTTTAATGATGATCTTACTGAGGAAGAATATTTTGAGATGATCAGGATGCTTACCTCAAGCATGAAATTAAAATAATCGGTTTTTATTCTTTTCGAAGTGAATACATACCTTCAGGTAACTGTTTTGGTTTTTATTTATTGATTATCTTTACACCGTTATGCCAAAATCGAAATATAAGTTTAATCCCGAATCACTGAGCTTTGACAAGGTGAAGCTAGGTTTCGGGGCAGTGCTATTGCGGGGCTTAGCATATCTGGTAGGCTCCCTGATCATTGCAGTTGCTTACTATCTGATCTTTGCCATTTTCTTTGATTCACCTAAAGAGAAGGCCTTGTTACGTGAAATAGATCAGCTTACCCTGCAGTATGACCTTATCCACAGGGAAATGAATGACCTTGATAAAGTCATTACTCACCTGCAGGAGACGGACGACAATTTATACAGGACCATTTTTGAAGCTGAACCTATCCCTTCAACCCTCAGGGAAGGAGGTGAAGGCGGAGTGAACAGGTACAAGGAACTTGAAGGATACAGCAACTCCAACATCGTGATTGAAACAACCAAGAGGCTTGACAAAATCAGGAAACAAGTGTATCTGCAATCAAAGTCCTTTGATGAGCTCATTGATCTGGCAAAAAGAAAAGAGGATATGCTCAGGGCCATCCCGGCAATACTTCCTATCTCCAATAAAGATCTTAAACGTACAGCTTCGGGATATGGATTAAGGATTCATCCCATCTATAAGATAATTAAATTCCATGCCGGAATGGATTTCACAGCCCCGACAGGAACCGATATTTACGCTACAGGTGACGCAACTGTTAAAGCAGTTGTTTCTGCAAAAAGAGGGCTTGGCAATCATGTAATTCTTGATCATGGTTTCGGATATCAATCTATTTATGCCCATATGGATAAGGCAAATGTCAGGGTTGGTCAGAAGGTGTCGAGAGGAGAAGTTATTGGCTTTGTTGGAAACACAGGGCTTTCGGTCGCGCCTCATCTTCATTATGAGATCAAGCTGAATGATAAGAATGTCGATCCTGTGAATTATTATTTTAACGATCTTTCCCCGGAAGAATACGAAAGAATGATTGAAATTGCTTCAAAAACCGGGCAATCTTTTGATTAGTCCTTTTTAAGCAATCATGAAGAGAAAGCTCCGTTTATCACTTGTTATAATAATCAGTTTAAACCTGTTTAATGGGCTTGTTGCCTGGTCAGCTGTTACGGATTCTGTTTTTGTAAACAGGGTGGTAAGCATCATTGGAGTAGGTGATATAATGCTGGGTTCAACATTCCCCGGACCGGGTATCCTGCCTCCTCATGACAATCCCCTTTTAATTCTGGGAGATCTGGTCGACACTTTAGCTTCTGCTGATATTACTTTCGGAAATCTTGAAGGATCCTTCCTTGATCATGGAGAACCTGCTAAGAAATGCAAGGATACTACTATATGTTATCTTTTCAGGATGCCTGAGCGATATGCAAACGCGCTTGCAGTAGCCGGTTTCGACATGCTGAGCCTGGCGAACAACCATTTCGGGGATTTTGGTAATCCGGCCCGAATAAGGACAATGAAATTGCTTGATTCACTTGATATTAAATATGCAGGCATAATAGAAAAGCCCTATTCAATCTTTGAAAAGGATTCGCTTATTTATGGCTTTTGTGCTTTTGCGCCTAATGCCGGCACTGTGAATATAAATAAGATTGCTGAAGCTGAGAGCATAGTCAGATTCCTGGATGATACCTGTGATATTGTTGTAGTTTCGTTTCATGGCGGTGCAGAAGGTGCAGATTTTCAGCGAGTACCAAAGAAAGAGGAGTTCCATTTAGGTGAAAACAGGGGAGATGTCTTTAAATTTTCTCACAGAATGATCGATGCCGGAGCTGACGTTGTATTCGGTCATGGACCTCATGTGACAAGAGCAGTCGAAGTATACAAAGAGAGGTTTATTGCTTATAGTCTTGGTAATTTTTGTACCTTCGGAAGGTTCAATATAACCGGACCAAATGGTATTGCACCATTGATAAAGCTTAATGTGGATGAGAAAGGGAAATTCCTGTCAGGCACTGTCATACCTGTGTTCCAGACCAGGCCCGAAGGAGTGAGAACAGATCCCGCTAAACGGGTTATACGAAAGATCATTGAACTAACTAACCTTGATTTCCCTGATTCTCTGATAACAATTTCTGATGAGGGAGAAATTAAATACAAATAACTGCCATGCCTTACATTGAAAAACCTGTCGAAAAACTTTACTATTCAATAGGAGAGGTTTCGAAGATGCTCCAGGTGCCTGTTTCAACCGTCAGGTTCTGGGAGAATGAATTCAGGATCCTGAAACCGATGAAAAATAAAAAAGGCAATAGGCTTTTTACTTCTGAAGATCTGAAGAACCTCAGGATCATCCATCATCTTCTCAGGGAAGAAGGTATGACACTGTCTGGAGCTAAGAAAAAGCTGAATACCAAATGGGAAGAAGTTGATTATAAATATGAGATCAACGAATCGCTCAAAAAAATTAAAGAATTGTTACTTGAATTGAAGGATGGATTGTAGAAGGGAAAATTGTCATGCAGGTCTTGCAGGCTACGTATCCGCCAGTTGGCGGAGGCGTAGTCCCGAGAACGTAGTGAATCGGGATCATAAATGACTTACACGACTTACACGACTTACACGACTTGCAAGATCTTAACAAAAGATAATCAGTAACTCAAATCTTTACTGAGAAACATAAACTACTCATGATACTCAACGACTTATGTTCATATCTTGATTCGGCAGTACCCTTATCTTTCCAGGAGGGGTACGATAATTCGGGACTGCAGATAGGTTTTCCCGAGAATGAAATAAGCTCTGCTCTGATCACAGTTGATGTTACGGAAGATGTGCTTGATGAAGCTATAAGATTGAAATGCGATGTTATAGTATCCCACCATCCGCTGATCTTCGGAAACTTAAAGCGACTTTCAGGTTCGGATCATATTCAAAGAACCATTGCAAAGGCTGTTAAAAATGATATTGCGGTGTATTCTGCTCATACGAACCTTGATGTAATATCCAATGGGGTAAGCAGGAAGATGGCAGAGAAGCTCAATCTGTTAAACATAAGAGTTTTGTCGCCTTTGAAAAACAGGTTGCTCAAACTTGTGACCTTTATTCCCGAAGAGAGTCTTGAGGTGGTCAGGGAAGCTCTTTTTGCTGCCGGAGCCGGGGTTATCGGGAATTATGACAGATGTGCATTCGTTGTAAACGGCACGGGTAGCTTTAGGGGAAACAGTCATACCGATCCCTATGTGGGCAAAAAAGGCCAGGACCATTTTGAGAAAGAAATCAGGTTTGAAACGGTCCTTTTTTCTCACCTGAAAGCTAAGGTGATCAATGCCTTGCTTAAGTCACATCCTTATGAAGAGGTGGCTTACGATCTCTATCCTCTTGTAAATGAAAATATTGAAATCGGGCTGGGCTGTGTTGGCAACTTTGATAAGCCGCTTGAGGAAAGAGAATTCCTGGAAGTGATCTCAAAAACATTTAAGGCCGGATGCCTGAGATACTCAGGCATCTCGGGAAAGAAGATCGGCAGGGTGGCATTGTGCGGAGGAGCGGGTATCTCATTACTTAATGATGCAATAGCATCCGGAGCAGATGCATTTGTGACATCCGATATAAAATATCACAACTTTTTCGATGCGGAAGGCAATATCCTGCTTGTCGATACGGGACATTATGAAAGCGAAAAATTTTCGACGGAGATTTTGTACGAATTAATTAGAAAAAAATTCCCTACATTTGCACTCCGGTTTTCAGAGATAAATACAAATCCGATAAATTATTTGTGAGATGGAAAAAATAAAGAGAGCAGAAGTTGAGATTTCTATTGAGGACAGACTTCGTGCGCTATATAGTCTTCAACTTGTTGATTCAGCGATAGATAAGATCAGGACGCTGAGAGGTGAGCTGCCTCTTGAAGTACAGGACCTTGAGGATGAGATTGCCGGACTTGAAACAAGACTGGGCAATCTTAGGGAAGAGGTTGTAAACCTTGAGAAATCAGTTCAGAAGAAGAATATCGAGATATCGGAATCAGAGGCTCTGATAAAAAAGTACGAAGAACAGCAGAAAAACGTCAGGAACAACAGGGAATTCGACTCTCTCTCAAAAGAAATAGAGTACCAGAATCTTGAGATTGAATTATGCAATAAGAAGATCAGGGAGTTCAATGTTCAGATCGAAGATAAGAAAGTTATTATCGGAGAATCCGAAACCGCATTATCTGAACGCAGGGCAGATCTTGATAACAAAAAAGCTGAACTCGATGAAATAATTTCCGATACTCAGAAGGAAGAGGAAGGACTTTTCGAAAAACTGGAGAAAGTGCAGGCTGTTATTGAGGACAGATTACTGACAGCATATAAACGCATTCGTTCTAATGCAAGAAACGGCCTGGCAGTGGTACCGGTTGAGCGTGACGCCTGTGGAGGTTGTTTTAACCAGATACCGCCGCAGAGGCAACTTGATATCAAATCGAGGAAGAAGATCATAGTATGCGAATACTGCGGAAGAATACTTGTCGATAGTGAGATAATAAATGAAACAGAAATCTGACAGTTTTGCATTGCTGCTTCCTTGCTCTGACGATAAGCTGACAGATGATTTGGATTTTCCTGGGACCTGAAAAACGGAATGCTTTAACTAGTTTTTCTCGAGCAGCGCTACTGCCGTTGCAGTAATCCCCTCTTCTCTTCCCACTGGCCCCATCTTTTCCGTAGTCGTTGCTTTTATTGATATACTTTCGGCCGGCATATCGAGGATGGTTGCTATGACAGTTCTCATTTCGCTGATGTAAGGTGCTATTTTTGGTTTCTCTAGCATAACGGTACTATCTATGTTCACTATCCTGAATCCTTTTTCCTTTATGTAGCCGAAAGTCCTGCTGAGAAGTATTTTACTGTCGATATCCCTGAATTCAGCACAGGTGTCGGGGTAGTAATATCCGATATCCTGTAATCCTGCAGCGCCTAACAATGCATCACATATTGCATGCAGAAGTACATCGCCGTCAGAATGAGCCACGCAGCCCTTTGCTGAAGGAATAAGAACACCTCCTATCCACAGGCTTAAGCCATTCTCAAGCCGATGAAAATCAATTCCCTGTCCTATTCTCAGATTCATGTGCGGGATGCATCGGAGCGACCGAATGTGGCAATGTCAAAAGATAGTGAGAATCTCAGAGTACGCGCCAGCGGGTGATTTTGAACAAGAGGCATCAGGTATGAGAAATCGAGGGTGAAGCCTCTCAGTTTAAAGCCTGCGCCGGCAGTAAAATATTTTCTGTTGCCTTTTGTCTGGTTTTCATGAAAATACCCCGCCCTTAATGCAAACTGGTTGTTATACAGGTATTCAGCCCCGGCAGAGTATGTAATTTCGCGAAGCTCTTCCATTAATCCGTCAGGTGCGTCAATGAATGACTGGAAAATAGCCACTGGTACTGCAACATCGGGATCCTTGCCTGCTATTATGCTGTCAGGCTTTGTCATACTGTAATAGGGTGGGGTAGGGACAAGTAATTTATTTAAATCCAGTGTTACGGATATTTTGTTATACCGGTCAAGATCAACACTAAATGCTGTTCCCAGACGCATGTTCATCGGTATGAAATCGGATGTTTTGGAGTCGGAATAGTTCATTTTCGAACCGATATTTGAGAAATTTGCTCCGAATGCCATCAATGCATCTCTGCTGAACAATGTGATGTCTTTATGATAATAAGCTGATATATCGGCAGCAAATGATATACCTGGCTTTGTTGCTTCGCCTCCTGAGTAAAACCCGCCAGTCAGATTTGAATATATGAACCTGAGGGCTACACCTCCCGAAAGATTATCGGTAAATACTCTTGAATAGGCAGCATCGAAAGACCATTCATTTGGCTTGAATGTTCTTTCAAGATCGCCATAGTCGTTTGTGAAATCAACATCACCCAGTGATGAATATATAAGGCTCCCGCTTACAACCTGTCTCTGGTCTACCCTGTAATAGCCTGCCAGGTATGCTATGTTAATATCAGGGACAAGGTTTCTTAGCCAAGGCGAGTATGATATACCGGCGCCGGATTTCCCGTCTATAAATGCGAACTTGGCAGGGTTCCAGTGCATGCTGAATATATCAGGCGAAGTAGCTACTCCGGCATCGCCCATCGCTCCGGCTCTTGAGTCAGGAGCGATAGTGAGGAAAGGAACGACTGTCTGGATAGCATTAAGTTCCCCGGACCTTGCCTGGGAGTAAAGCTTTGTAGTTGCAAATAAAGCAACTGATAATAAGGCTATTGCAATTGAACTTTTTTTCATTGGGGTTCCTGTATATTGCTAAAACACAAATATAAAACAATTTTTCAGCCGTGTTATTGTGTTGCTTCTATAAAATGATAATTCTGCCCGCAGCTGAGGCTTTGTCACCTTCAGGAGTGACAACAGTTACCCTGTAGGGATAAATACCTTTTCCTACCCTCTTTCCTTCTTCACTGTTACCATCCCATATTACCGGTGCAAGCTGATAACCTGAACTAATCTCAGTTGTTCTTATGATCCTTACAGCCTTTCCACTCAGATCATATATTGCAATTGTGATATCCAGTAATTTTTCCGGCCGGTTATGTTCTGCAGTTATCTTTGTCGCATCAATCACCGGATTCGGATAATTAAGAAGGTTTTTCAGGATGAAGCCGCCTTCAGTTTCAACAACGAAATGAATCGTTTCAACAGAAGAATTATTAAAATTATCCCAGGCTTTAAGGGATACTGAGTGTCCTCCTTCTTCAAGATCCGATAGTTCGAAAACAAGCCTGCCTTTCATATAATTGTCAAAGTCGTTCTCGAAATAATTGTTGAGAACAAAAAAATTATCCGTTTCATTATCAAGGTAAGCAATTATATCATGTCCGATTCCTGCTCCTGTTGTGTTAATTCCACCTTTGTCCTCAATTATTGCAAGCAACCGGGGATTCCTATCGGTTATGCCTCCGTTGCGGAAAAGCGTGTCATTGATAAAAAGCCTTATGTCAGGACCTGATGTGTCTGCTTCGGTTATTCGGGCAAAACCTCCGACAGTTATTTCGCTAAAATGTCCGTTTATTTCCATGTCATTGTTTTCAGCATAATAACTTATCTTTCCTTGTCCGTAAGAGTAATCAATATCCCTCGGAACGATGAATGTAAAGCTGAATTTTCCTGAACTGACTGTTGTTTTTCCATTGAAGAGTATATTGTTCCGGAGTTTAAAGCTGTAAGGCAGTCCTCCGTCATTCGCAAATGTCTTTATAGTTGTTTTTTTGTCGAAGACCACAGAAGACAGAGTGCCACTAAACCCATCAAGGATATTTCCGCTGTTATCCTCAAGATGACCGCTTATTGTAATTCTTGAAAGAGCTTTAAGAGTATCGGTTCCTTCTGTCACGAAAATATTGTTTACAGAATCGGTGACCACCTTGCCACGCCAGGGGTAGGCCAGCCTGAGGGCGGGATCACCAAGGAGGCTGAAATTCCTTTTGTTGATGCCGCTCCCAGAGTTATTCTTTGCCATTCTCATTATATCACCAAGCCGTAAGGGTTTCCCGGTACTATCACGGTCAAAGGCAAAGTCTAAAATGTTTCTGTTCAGATAATAATTCGGAGTTGAGTAAGAAAGACGGGTTGTCGACATCAGGGCAATGGCTCCTCCATTCTCATTCAGAAGGACCATTTCACCGGCTGATGTTCTACCTGACATTTCCTTTGTGATTATGTTAATATCGATATCATCGAATCTGCTGAATTCACATGTTGCTACGATGAAGAGTGGCAGCCGCCCGGAATTATTCCATGATTTTATATCTTCTTTTTTTACTACTCTTTCATGGGCAAGACCGTTCTCGTTCCCATGTCCTATATAATTTACTATTAGAGTTCCGGCTTTGATCTGATTGTTTATTGCCGTTGTAACTTCGGGATATGACTGGCCGTTCGCTGTAGTAACCTGTTTGAAGGCATCAAGATAGATCTTGTTAATATTTAAGGAAGGAACACTGTCTTCAAGTATTTTCGCAAGCCCTTCCGCATCGTTTATGTGCGTATTGCCATCCTCATCATCGGCGATTATGCAGATATTGTTCTTCCAGTTGCCTGTGTTGCCCGGTCCAAGATAGTCCCTTATCTTTCTGAACATTATACCAGCCTGTAAAGTATCTGAGACGGGGAGTCTGCCGATACCTATATCTACAGTGCCTTCAGCTTCACCCTCTCCGTCTTCAAGCAATCCGAAGAAATCATCTGATGTAAAGGAAGAAACAACGACATTTGAGTTTTGCGACTGATATGTAGGTATGAAATTCGGGTTAAGTGGAGGGCGGGTTTTATTCTCAAAAGATCCGTCGCCGAAGAGAAGCAGATATTTTAAAGGATGATCGGTTCCTGATTGTCTTATATATTTCATTCTTAGATAATTCCTTATTGCAACAAGATCAGGGATGCCTCCCGAGAATTCGTTATAGATTTCATCGGGGCTTACAACTTGCGAAACAAGGCCGCTGTTGTTATAATGTATTCCGGCAATTTTATCGGCATAATCCCTGAAAAGAGGGTGGGTCACAATTATCATATCGGCAGGAGCGGATCCGTGAAGATTCTGATTGGCGAGTGCAGGACTTATAAACACAGGTTCCGGTATATTCTTATCGGGGAAGAGGACATAGGATCTGAGTGATCCGGTAAATGCCCTGAACTTAAGGGAATCTCCGTGTTTGGAATAATTTACCCTGAAAGGATTAAAAGGATCGCTTATATCCCATATCACCGGTATATTAGCAGGACTGTTTACAGTGAATTCTGTTATCCTGTCATTACCTGTTGACCGTTTATCTGAAAAGAATGTGGTTTTTCCGTTGAAGATATTATCCCTTCTTCCCTGCAGTATAACGTAGTCGAGCCATCCCCTGGCCGCCGGTTCACCATTATTATAGAATTTGATCTCAAAGGAAGGCGAAGATGTAAGCGGGTAGAATGATCCGGTGGAATCAGCAATCTGGGCATAAGTGCCTGTAGAATTATACAGGTTTACGTTCTGCACCTGAAGATTTTTATGAAGGGTGGAGCCCTCGTAGAGTCTGAATAAAGTGCTGACTGAAGCTCTTGCAAGAACTCTTATTCTGAAGTTGAGTTTTTCGTCTGTTCTGAGATCAGTGAATCCTGGGTTAATACTTATTCCTGACAATGCCGAAACAGGCTGGTACCATTCTCTCCCCGATTTTAAGAGATTTTCATTATCCTGCTCATGAACAAATACAACATCGGACTGAGAGGAGAAATAATTCGGAGGATCTGCCGGTTCATCTGCTGTTTGTATCCGTTTCCCTTCCTCCGTACCTGAAGTAAGGAAGTAGAAAGCCGTGTCGCAATAATTATGCTTTAAAAAATCATAATTGTCTGTTTGTTGGTTGAATTTCAGCCTTTGTGTTCCCTGACCGTAGAAAAGTAAGTAATCACCTTCATTGAAAATACCATCCGAACCCGTAACGATATGTATCGCAACTTCTTTCAGATCATCTGGAGAGGGGTCGTTGTTATAATAGGAAAGCTGGCCGTAATTATTGGCAAAGATCCGCGGAAAGGACGGATTGAGGAGACCTATTTGTTTCAGCTTTGAATAATCAATCCTGTAGATACCATCTTTCACGACTGCAATTTTAAACCACTGGCCTGAAGCAAGTACCGACGACGAAGAATAATTATCTTTGATACCTTTTGCGTTAAGGTTATTTATGATAAAAAGGAGAGAGAAAAGCAGTATATTGGACAACCTGATCATATATTACCTGACAAAGATAAAAGTATCCGGCATAAGGGAAACTGCCCTGGTTTAAATGGTTTTAAAACAGTTAAAAGTTAAAATAATAACGATATCAATACGTTGATATTGCAGAGGTTTTAACTATGAAAGGAAAATACCTTCTTATATTATTGTTTTCACTGATTTCCGCTTCCGGCAAGTGTCAGTATAATGATTTCGGTCCGGGATATCAGCTTACACTCCTTGGTAATCCCGGTCTTACAGGGTCAGAAGGTGTTGGTTCTTTACGTTTATCATATCTTAATTTTTATCCGGGGAACAGGTTTAATATTCATTCTGTCAATGTGTCTTATGATGGGTATTTCCCGGCACTTCACGGAGGTGCAGGATTTTATGTTTCCAATGATAATCTGAATGGAATAATAAATAATCTGAGAGGAGGCTTTTCCTATGCTTATCATTTCCAGGCAGCCAGGGATCTTTTCATAAGTGCCGGTTTATCGGCTTCAGTATGTCACAGGGGATATGATTTCAGCGGAGCAATATTGCCTGATCAGATAGACCCGATGAGAGGAGCCGTATTGCCATCAGGCGAGATCCTTGATCTGAAAGGCAAAAGTGTTCTTGATCTTTCAACAGGATTTCTGTTTATGTCTGAGCATTACTTCGGGGGTGTTGCGGTAAACCATCTAACTGAACCAGATACTGACGATTCAGGATATTCTGAGAGCAGGATCAACCGCCGTTTGTTGCTGCATATGGCAGGAGACTTTGACATTAATGCTGATAAAACTCTTAAGATACGGCCCTTGGTGAAATTTGAACTTGAGAAAAGATATATGTCACTCGGTGCAGGTGCTGTTTTTGAAAGCAGGCGCCTCTCAATGAGTTCGGTCTTGCTGTTTAACGATCAGCGGGATCTTGATCTGCAGGCTGGATTTTCGGTGATGTCAGGCATTGTAACAATATTTTATAATTACCGTATAAACGTACTATCGGGGAACAACGTTTTGCCACTGTCGTTGTTACATCATATCGGCATTGAACTGAGTTTAAATAATGTTGAAAAAAGAAAGACAGTCAGAACAATAAATTTCCCCAAATTATAGTTATTTTTGGTGGTACTGAATCAATTATAGTAAAATTAGTATATTTGAAGATTCTTAAAAGTTTTAAAACTAGAAGAGATATGAATAAATTCAGGGTGTTGTTTGTTGTATTACTTGGTACAATTTTTCTTTCTTCGTGTATATTCAAGGGGAAAGACAGGGGATCTTCTTCGACAACCGGCTGGGCTTATAACGATCCTGATTTTGGCGGGTTTGAAGTGCAGGAAAGTGTTGAGCAGATGACCGGCCCGGGACTGGTTTTGATTGAAGGAGGCCGGTTCACAATGGGGCAGGTATCCCAGGATGTGTTTTTTGACTGGAATAATAAACCAAGAACAGTCACTGTGTCTTCATTTTATATGGATGAAACGGAAGTACGGAATGTTGATTATCGTGAATATTTGTACTGGTTGAGAAGGGTCTATACCGATTATCCTGAAGTATACAGGAGGGCATTGCCCGATACCCTTGTCTGGAGAAGCCCAATGGGGTTCAACGATCCCTATGTGCAGTATTATTTCCGCCATCCATCCTATAATAACTATCCTGTTGTAGGAGTAAGCTGGCTTCAGGCTAACGACTATTGCCTTTGGAGAAGCGACAGGGTGAATGAAAAGATACTTATCGATGAAGGGGAACTGAAACCCGATCCTGATCAGAAAAACCAGAATAATTTCAATACTGAAGCCTATCTCGCCGGTCAGTATGAAGGTGTTGTAAATCAGCTTAGGGAAAGTCTTAATCCTAATCAGACTGAAAGAAGAACAACTTTTGAGGATGGTATTTTATTGCCAAACTACAGGCTTCCTACAGAAGCTGAATGGGAATTTGCCGCTTATGCCCTTAGAGGTAATACCTATGAGGAAAGAATTTATGAAAGACGCATTTATCCATGGGACGGCCATAATGTAAGAAATGCAAGACCGAGATACCGTGGGGAGATGATGGCTAATTTTGTTCGTGGCAGAGGCGATATGATGGGTGTTGCAGGAAGTCTTAATGATAATGCAAGCATAACAAGTGATGTGAAATCATACTGGCCGAATGATTATGGATTATACTGCATGGCAGGAAATGTTAATGAATGGGTGCAGGATGTTTACAGACCTCTTTCTTCGGATGATGTAGATGGCTTTAATCCTTTCAGGGGTAATGTGTTCACCGATCTGCGAAGGGATGCCAATGGCAATGTTGTTACAAAGGATCATCTCGGAAGGCTCTTTGTAGACACAGTTAAAGATCAGGATGTGGCACACAGGTATAATTATCAGAAAGGCGATTACAGGAATTACAGGGATGGAGACCTTCAATCAGCTATTGTCGCGGGCGACTGGAACACTGATGACGGTATGCTGGCATCAACAAGGATGTATGCCCAGGCTTTGGATGAAGACGACTCAGATTTTTTCACACTTATTAATGATAATGCCAGAGTCTATAAGGGAGGATCATGGAAAGACAGAGCATACTGGCTGAATCCTTCAACCAGAAGATTCCTTGATCAGGAAAGCTCCAGGGACGATATCGGCTTCAGATGCGCGATGATCAGAGTTGGCAGTCCGGCAGGATTTTAATTGACTTCAGGAGAAAATATTATAGCCTCATTATGATTTCATAATGAGGCATTTTTTTACAAGATCATGATACAAACGGAAGAACTTTACCAGCTGTTCAGAGACTCTACAGGATTATCTACAGATTCGAGAAATGTAGTTCCGGGTCAATTGTTCTTCGCCCTCTGGGGCGGGAAATTCAATGGTAATATCTTTGCTTCAGAAGCTCTTGATAGAGGTGCTGCCTGGGCAGTGATCGACGACCCTGCTTATGAAACGGACAAAACAATACTTGTTGACGATTGCCTGACTGAACTTCAGAAACTTGCAACATTCCACAGGAAGGAGATCAACCCCCTTGTGATCGCAATAACGGGAACTAACGGAAAAACTACAACAAAGAATCTCCTTTCAATCGTATTGTCGCAAAAATTCAGGGTACACTCAACAAGTGGAAACCTTAATAACCATATTGGAGTTCCCCTTACTATTCTTTCTGCTCCCGTTGATACAGAAATAATGGTAATTGAAATGGGAGCAAACCATATAGGTGAAATACACTCTCTATGCCTGATAGCACAACCCAATTACGGGATAATTACAAATACGGGGTATGCACATATCGAAGGTTTTGGCTCACTGGATGGTGTCGTGAAAGCTAAGACCGAACTCTATGAATACCTCAGAAAAACAAATGGCATTGCTATCTACAATGATGAGGATCCCATACTGAGAGAAAAGATATTCAGACTTGTAAACAGGGCTGTGCCTTATTCATACCCTACAGGCATTTCTGTAAAGATCGAAGCAGAAGCTTCTGAATTAAATCTTTCGGTCAATGTAAGTTTTCAGCAGAAAAGCCACAGGATTAAAACAAATATCTTTGGACGGCATAATCTTGATAATGTCAAGGCTGCTATTGCAACAGGTCTCTTTATGGGTGTTGACATGAATGCAATAGCTGAAGGATTTGAGAAATACAATCCTGAAAATAACAGATCGCAGGTAAAAGCTACAAAGAACAATACACTGGTTTGCGATTCCTATAATGCAAACCCTACAAGCATGAAACTTGTTCTGGAATCGTTTTCAGCAGTTAAATCGGAAAAGAAGCTTTGTATTCTTGGCGACATGCTTGAACTCGGAGAGAAAAGCGAGGAAGAGCATCTGAAGGTGATAAAGCTGCTCAGGGATCTTAATCTCACAAATGTTATTCTTGTTGGACCGTTTTTTACCAGGGCATCAGGCGGATCAGGGTTCAGGTTGTTCCCTGATACCGGAAAATTGAAGGATTACCTGAGAAAGGATCCGGTCAAAGGTTATCATATTCTTATTAAAGGTTCAAGAGGCATGGCTCTTGAGCAGATATATAATCTTTTATGATCCTCTTTTAATTATTCGTCTGTCGGCTATCTGCGAACGACAAATCTATAAGCATTACCTGTTGGTAAAGTCAGCTTGTTTTATTAGAAAAATTTTCATTGCAGCTTAGTTTCTCCAAACCGGGTATTTAATTTTAGATATGATCCGAAGAAGAACAGTTATCAAAACTATTTATTCAATTGGTCGGTATGTTGTTTTATAACAATGCGATAGTAGATTTTACGCCATTGCGTGTCAGTGCTTGTACATTTTGTATTTAATGCTTCAAATCATTTATTGATCATTGCAACCATCTTCCCCATTAATTAATTCAAAATAACCTTTATCAACGTCATAGTTATAAATTTCGCCTGTTTCAATTACATAATACCAGCCAATGATAGTTAAAGTGTCGTTGTTATAACGTTCAAGCACATATGGATAAGTAATTAAATGATTTATTTGTTCTACTACGTTCATTTGCTCAGTCATCCATTCCCGTTCGGCGTATGTGGCTTCCGGGAGCATTTGCATTACTCTGTTTTTTACCGGACGTGATAATTCAAGCCAAAGGTTGGTATGAGGCAAATTCTTCATTTCTTCTTCGCTTTTATATAAAGCTCCACAGCCTCCGCAATTTGAATGTCCGCAAACAATAATATTCTTAACTTCCAGGGATAGGACAGCATATTCTATGGCCGAACTAATGGCCGGATAGTTAACTCCTTTTTTATATGGAGGGATGATGTTTGCAACGCTGCGTATTATAAATAACTCGCCCGGAATGGTGGAGGTTATAAGCGAGGGAACCAAACGAGAATCCGAGCATCCAATAAAAAGTGTATGGGGTTTTTGCGAATTACTTAAATCACCGAATAAGCTTTTGTGTGTTTCAAAGTCCTTTTTCCTGAAAGAAACTGCGCCACTATATAATTTTTTCATAACTCTTGTTTTATTGTTAAACAAAGATGTTGATTATTTTTTTGTCTTCTTTAAAAACAGGTTATTACTTTTGGTTATGATATAATTAATTAAAGTTACAATATTTTGAGCTTATTTTTTATATTGTTTCATAAAATGTGTCTGGCACCACTATTTACAGTAATCAAGTTTTCATTCAGGACATCATTTCATTGAAGAGCGCGATCCCTTTTTCGTCGAAGGTGCAGTTAAGCCAGTCGCTGTTAATCTCCGCACCGCTTTTCCTGTAGAAACTGATTGCCGGCTCATTCCAGTCGAGCACCTGCCAGCGTACACGCTTACAGTTTTCTTCTCTGGCCTCCCGCATCACCCGCTTCATCAGAGCCTCACCGATTCTCCGGTTCCGGAATTGCTTGCTGACAATGATATCCTCGAGGTAGATCGATTTTCCCACCCAGGTGAAATAGGCGAAGAAATATAAGGCCATGCCCACTATGCCGTGATTTGTACTCTCCGCCACGAAACAGCGGAAGTAATCTTTCTCCCGGCGCATCTGTTCCACCGTGTTGGTAACGGCATCAGGAGACCGTTCATATTCTGCCAGTTCTTTTATCAGGGCCATGATTGCCGGGAAATCCTCTTCGCCAGCTCTTCTGATATTTATTTTCATACGCTTGTCTGTTTTTTCAGGTAATGAATCCTGTCAGGCTTTACTGCCTTTTATGAGAGCCTTCATCTCATTGAAGTGATATACCCTGAAGCCTGGATCTTCGATCTTTGCGGCGGCGATCATGGCATGTGCCACGTCAAGGCCTTTTATGGGTTTGTACTTCGCCGGGAAGAGGAATGAAAGGGGAGGAGCGAAAATCTTTGAGATCTCTTCCGTCAGGCGGAACTCATTCCGTTTGCCCATAAGCAGTGAAGGCCGGAAAACGGAAACGGAGGGGATGCCCATTAGTGCAACTGCCTCCTCAACTTCACCCTTGAACTTCAGGTAGAAGTTGCTGCTTTTTGCTGATGCCCCGACTGAGGAGACAAGCGCAAAATGCCGGCAACCGGCTTCCAGAGAATGACGGGCCGCGTTCACGGGAATATCATGGTCAACCTTCCGGTAGGCATCCATGTCGCCTTTTACTTTCTTCCGGGTGGTGCCAACGGCGCAGAAGACTGCATAACTGCCGGCCACAGCAGACCCGAAAGCAACCGGATCATTAAAGTCGATGACAAACACCTCAGCGCCAGGCGGGATGTTTTCAGGCATTCTTCTGGTTATAAGCCGCACCTTTGTATAATGACTGTTTTTTGTCAGGAGCTCTGCCAGGTGACCGCCGATCAGGCCGGTGGCACCTATTACAGTTGCTGTAGAAGTAGTAGCGACCATGAGTTAGTTTGTTTGGGTAGTCAAAGATAACCATTATAGTCTTTAGTTCACTTGCCACGTTTATGGCAGATTTGTCCTCAGGCAAAATTAAGAATCGACTCTTCCATCACATTGTGCAGATCCTTATTCCATCCTGTACTGGCAGGTGGTGACAATAATAGTATAATGCCACCAGCCCGGAGGGCTGGCCATCCAATAGCCCCGGTTTTATCCGGGGTAAAAGACAATAACACCAAATCCCCCCCAAAGTTAATGTCAATTAACAAACAAGTCCCAGTCCCACCAAATGACAATAATGGTAATGATCACCCAGCCCGGAGGGCTGG
>Ga0255341_1001592_pt1 | contig 31436 bp, 20 predicted proteins | sample wastewater_treat_8_FD_192418 | JGI IMG/M metagenome (GOLD analysis project Ga0255341, IMG submission 192418) | Wastewater microbial communities from Lulu Island WWTP, Vancouver, Canada - plant12 | ecosystem: Engineered > WWTP > Wastewater > Unclassified | place: Canada: Vancouver, British...
AATATTAGCAAAACACCCTTGATATTTTCCTAATAATGGTTATTGCGTGAAGTTGTCAAGGTACATCTATTGTAAAAAAAGAGTTTATGCAGTGGAATCAATGCAATAATACCTCCCATACATTGACCTACCAAAATAAAATTAGTGAGCCCTAATTTATCGGCAAATTCATCCACAATATCGGTTAGTCCTTTAAAATCATAATACATTAAGCCTTGTGATTTGCCAAACCCCGGCAGATCAACAGCATATATTTTACACCCATTTAAGAGCCTTCTGTAAATCATAGACTTAAAAACCCTGCTGCTCTCATTCCATCCATGAATACAAATTGCAGGCTGTCCTTCACCATAGGTTTCATAATTTAGCATTAAGCCCCTTACCTTGATAATCATACCTTCTCACCCTTAAGAATCCTGTAAAATGCAGGTAGCACAGGATTTATACACTTGCAGTCAATACATAAATCCTTTGCTTTTAACGGATAGCATTCAACATTGTTCTTGCTTTTTATAACATTATTTAACTCCACCTTGCTGAAGCAGTGCCCTCTAGGCTTACCTATAGACTCATGCATCCTTTGCCATAGAATATCGATAGGATTTTCAAATACATTACCATAGCTCAAAGGCACAAAATCGCATGGGTATAAATTTCCTTCGCTATCTATATAAGAATGTTGCACTGCTGCACCGCATCCAAACTGCTCATTTGATTCAAAATAGGAAAACACAGAAGCCTTTGGCAGTTTCCTGTTATGGTTGCATTGAATGTGAAAATCAATGAGCTTTCTTTCTTCTTCGGAAGTTAACAGCTGACTTGTATCAGAATCAAGTTTGCCGCATGGCAATGGCTGAATCATTCTCATTTCATCCACTCCCAACTCCTTCATAAACACGGCAAAATCATAGAGTTTATTGTCCTTTAAAAGCTCTTTGGTACATACTGTCTGCACCATTGTATAAAGACCTGCCTTTTTAGCATGGCAAATAGCTTCGATTGCATGGTTATAGGCACCTTCAAAGCCCCTACCCCTGTCATGCTCCTCAGGCTCCAAAGAGTCCAAGCTGATGGCTATACCAAGCAAGCCTGATGCTTTTAGCTTCTTAGCCCTTTCATAGGTTAGACCGTACCCCGTAGAAAACACAAATGCAACACTTCTTTGGTCTATATGTGAGATTATTTCCTCAAGATCATCCCTAAGCAGCGGTTCACCCCCTGTAAATCCGATTATACCTGTGCTCATATCCTGTATTTTTTTTACAAGATCAATCATTCTTTCGGTATCTATATCATGTTGATTGCCTCTTTTTGCAGCACTGCAGTGCCAACAGTTATACATGCACTTGGAGGTTGCCGATATGTATATGGAAATAGGTGCTTTCCGTTTGCCTTCGGTATGGCTTGTAAAAATTTCTCCATCCTCTCCCGGCACTGCCATAAGAATGCTTCTATATGCCTTTGAATTTAACGGTGGCATAAAGGAATTGACTATGTACATTCCTTCATGTTTTACAATTCTATCGTTTTTTATTACGTTGAGCCCTGCCTTGATGAGATTTTTCATCCTATAGCTGCTGTTTTTAGAAAACATTTTGTGAATATCCCAGGCCAGTTTAATGCATTTTCTGTCTAACATCATATTCAAAATAACTAAAGTATTCATAAACATTTACATGCAACCCCCAAAACAAAATCATGAGTAATACTTTTCATTCCAAGCTTCCCAAATAGCATCGAAATTTGTTTTTTCATATCATTATCCCTCAAACGGAGCATAACATCAAATCCTGCAAGGGCACCAGTAGATGTCACCCATCGAGCAGCATCGTCGGTTGAATCAAAACTAAAAGAATGATATCCATGGAAGGTTTTAATTTTATCAAACCCGCAAATACGAAACCATTTAATTAATTGTTTTTCATTTTTAGGATTAGGCAGCTCCATCATCAGCTTATTTATTTCAGATGAATTGTCAATCAATAGATACCTGTATATCCTTCTTATTTCAGGAAGGGTAGCCTTTGTATTAACAATAACACCTATTTGCCCTCCAACTTTTAAAACCCTCCAACACTCTCGTAGCACTCCTAACGGAGGCTCATACTTTAGTGCCCAACTGCAGACTATCACATCCACCGTACCCGATTCACACTGTTTAAGAAACTCAAGCATTGAAGCCTCTGTCAGCTTTACCTTTCCATTAAGCTTCTTATCCGCTTCCTTTAGCATACCGCAAGAAATATCAGAAGCATGAATTAAAGAATCCGGGTGTCTTTCAAAAATCCATTGGGAATTAAAACCGGTACCGCAGGCCAAATCCAAAATCCTTGCTTCATGTGGTATATTAAGCATTGACAGCATGGAAACATTGTACCTATGCATAACATCTATAAACTCATTATCATAACTTAGGCTCACCTCATCATAAGCTTTGGCTATATCCTGTTTATTTACCGTATTACCTGTGATAAAATCTTTTGCTACTCTAAAGTATAGCTTAAATCTCCCCATTCTTCACCCCTGAAAAAACATATTCAAAGCTGCTTACATTTATTATCTCTCCGTAAATACCGCTGCATCTCATCTTTTCAACAAGCTGTTCAGGCTCTATTAAAACAGTTTTCTCACCAAGACTTCTTTCAAAAATATAAATGATCTTTGATATCAGGCACCGAGGTTTAAATTCCTGAATAACTATCCTGCCCCCTGGTCTTAGTATCCTTGCAGCTTCATTAACAGAATCCTGCCAACAGCTTATATGGTGCAGGCAATCTCTTATACAAACAACATCATAACAGTTGTCTTCAGCCGGAATATTCTCTGCACCTGCGTTTATAATGTTTAATCCAGGGCATTTCCTTATAGCAATTTCTGTCATCGAGGTACTTGGATCAATAACAGTAACCTCTGCCTTTCTATTATACAATATTTTTGCAAGGGTTCCAGTTCCTCCTCCAATATCTGCCACCTTAAGGCCCTTTAAATCTCCTGTATATTGAAGGAGCAAATCTTCATTGGAAAGTCCGGTAATATTCATAAATACATCATAAAATCTTGATAGCTTATTAAATAAAAAACTCATATTTTCATCCTTAAAAAAGGTGCTGAGGCTTTACGCCACCAACACCTTCTAAATATCCTATATTATTTTTTTATTACACCCTTGTCTTCCGACAACTCTATCTTCAATGTGATAGTCTCTCCATCCCTGTACACTACCACCTCAACAATATCGCCGGGTTTATGCTTATCTTTGAGTTTATTAATATCGTCAACACTCTTTACAGTCTTTCCGTCAAACTTGGTAATTATATCACCAGCTTTAATTCCGCCTTTGTAAGCACCGGAGAAAGGAGTAACCGCTGCAACCAATACCCCCATAGGCATATCATATTGCTTTGCCAGTTCTTCATTATATCTTCCATCACTTTCAATTCCAAGAAGAGGTCTTCCTTTTACATAACTAAACTCCATAAGACTATCGGTAATTTCCTTGGCTTTATTAATTGGTATTGCAAAACCAAGACCTTCATAACCGTTTTCACCGATTTTAGCAGTATTAATACCAATTACCTGTCCTTTTGAGTTTAGCAATGCACCACCGCTGTTTCCAGGGTTTATAGCTGCATCTGTTTGAATAAGCTTAAGCTCCTTACCGTCATCTATAGGAATTGTTCTGTTCACTCCGCTTATTACTCCAACTGTCACAGAACCCATATATTCAAGACCTGCAGGATTACCGATTGCTACTGCCAATTCACCTATCTTAAGATCGTCTGAATTACCATACTCAACAGCTGGAAGGTTAGTTGCATCTATTTTAATTACAGCCAAATCAGTCTTTTCATCTCCACCGATGATAGTCGCTTCGTATGTCTTATCCTTCTGGTTGGGCAGTATAACCTCAAGCTTTGTGCTGCTTCCTTTTGAGCTTTCTGCTGCTGCTTTCACAACGTGATAATTTGTCATGATGTAGCCGTCAGACTTAATAATAATCCCTGAACCTTCAGATTTTCCTTCCTGGCTCATATCGAAAATAAAGCTTCTGGTTTTGTATGTTACCCTGATTCCAACAATTGACGGGCTTACCTTTTCAGCAATTGCTGTAACAGCAGAATCCTCAGTCTGAACAATTTCCACCTTTTTTACAACACCCGAATTGTCATTGGTACCTGATGATGAAGCTGAATTGTCACTACTACCAATAAAGTTACTTAAAAAGCTTTTAGATGAGGGCTGTATGCTTGGCGCCAAAAACTGAAAGTATGCTCCTACAATAGTACCGCCTATCATGGAGCTTACAACAGCAACAATAACAAGCTGGAATATACCGGGATTCTTGTTTTTTCTAGGCTTTTTGACAGACTCTGAATAAAATGAACCCTTTTTCATACTTTCGCTGTGATTACTGTTGTTGGCATAGCTGTCATCTGGATTTCTGCCATCTGGATTGCTATTACTGGAGCTGTAATCATGGGAATTGCTGTCACTTAAGCTGCAATCATTTTGGCCGATATCACCTGTGCTGCCAGCATTTGAGCCGATATCACCTGTGCTGCCAGCATTTAAGCTAATATCACCGGGGTTACCGGCATAAGGAATGTTATCACTTAAACTGCTATCATTGGTACTGCCAGCACTGAGACTTCCGTCACTTGGATTGCTTCCAACTGAATTGCCGTTATTGATATTTACGCCGTTCTCTTCGTAACTTGTATTGTTTGTATGGCTTAAGTCGAGATCAGGTTCTCTTTTTTCTAATTCGTTATTTCCTAAATTCATATTATCCATACTTATAACTCCTCTCCAGTTTAATAAGCTGCTATATACAAATACAGAATATACCTAAACTTTTAATTTGGATTTATGTGCTATGATATAGAATGCTTTATGTCTTATATCCTATAATACTATTTTAAGAAACTATTTTTAAAAAAATATGAACAAATTGTTAACTTTAAATCCCTAAAGATACGATAGAAACAAGATTAATCATTCTTTTCGACTGATCTGTTTAAAGTAAATGTGAACTTGGCACCATGTCCTTGTTCACTTTCAACTGATATATCCTGTCCATGCTCCAAAATAATATTCTTTACAATTGCAAGGCCCAATCCTGTCCCTGACTTGTCTCTTCCCCTTGATTTATCAACTTTATAAAATCTATCCCAGATACGGTTAATCTCATCCTTGTTAATACCCGGCCCGTTATCCTCTATTGATACACATATTTTTTCCCTCTTCTTAAAGGTGCATATCTTTATTTTTCCGTTTTCCTGGGTAAATTTAATGGCATTATGCACCAAATTCAGTATAACCCTTTCAATGGAATCCACATCGCCATTAACATATATGTCCTCTGATTCAAAATAAGCCTCTATATCGATATTTTTACTCACAAGAAGGTTCTCCATTTTAATAACAGTCCTTCTTATAAGCTCGTTTATATTGAAATCAATAAGGTTTAGCTTGACTTCCCCACCTTCCATTCTGGCAAGATCCAATAAATCGTTAACCAATCTGTTCATCCTGTTAACTTCATCCTTCACAATAGTAAGGTAATAATCCTGCCTGTCAGTTGGAATAGTGCCGTCAAGTATCCCTTCAATAAAGCCTCTTATGGAAGTCATTGGAGTCCTTAGTTCATGGGATACATTTGCAATAAATCCTCTTCTCATCTCCTCCAGATTTCTTAGTGCCTCAATCATATTGTTGAAGCTTGCTGCCAATTCACCTATCTCGTCCTGTGACTTTATGTTAAGACGTTTCTGGAACTCGCCGCCTGCTATGACCCTTGCAGCTTCGTTCATCTCTTTTAATGGCTTGGATATCCTTCTTGAAAACACATAAGCCAATAATATGACAATAATTATGGAAATACCTACAGCATAAAGATACAACTTTATAATTGAGCCCTGAAGTTCATAAACATCAGGGATTGAAGTACTTAAATACACCGCACCGATAAATTCATTGCCGTCACTGTCTTTTATTCTTATAGGTTTCTCAATGGTAAGTCTTCTTTCTCCAAAAAGCCCATAAAAATCATTTTTTTCAACAACATCCTTTCCTGATAGCATAACCTTACTGTATTGCTTTTCATCAGGCAATCTGAATGAATTATTCTCTAAAATAAGTTTCCTCGCTACATCATACATTTCTCTAGTACGAAGATCAGGCTTTGCAAATCCGATATTCCCCTGTTCATCCACAATCCAGACATACGAACGCGTTTGTTGACTGACTTGTTCCATTTGATCTGTAACTAATTTTACCAGGTTAGCTTCAATATACTGCTTTACTATAGGGTTTTCAAACATTTCCATATCATATGTTGCATAGTAATAAAAAGCACTAATGACATTATCAGCCTTATCCTTTAAATCATTTTCCTTCTCAGAGTAAACAAAGCTGTCCAGCATAAAATACAGCATAACACCGGTTATGGAGAAGCTTACTATTATTATTGAAATAAATAGCACTATAAGCTTGCTGAAAATTGATTTAAACATAAAATTACCTCAGGAAAGTTTATTATTTTACTTCGAACTTGTAACCAACTCCCCATACTGTCTTTAACTGCCACATTTGGTTGTCAATCTCCATTTTTTCCCGCAATCTTTTTACATGAACATCAACAGTCCTTGAGTCTCCATAAAAATCAAACCCCCAAACCTGCTCCAAAAGCTGCTCTCTGGTAAAGACCTTATTGGGATTGGATGCAAGAAAAAACAACAACTCCAATTCCTTTGGAGTGAACTCTATTTCCTTGCCATTTACCTTGGCGGAATAGTTGGTCCTATTTATAACAAGGTTCGGGTACACAACCTCCTGAACATCTATTTCCTTATGCTCGTATCTTCTTAATACTGCCTTAACCCTTGCAACAAGCTCCTTAGGCTCAAAAGGCTTGACCATGTAGTCATCTGCTCCCAATTCCAGGCCAAGTACCTTATCGAAAGTTTCTCCCTTTGCAGTAAGCATTATAATAGGAATACTGCTTATTTTCCTTATTTCTCGGCATACCTGCCAACCATCTGCTCCAGGAAGCATTATATCCAATATAACTATGCTTGGTGTATTCTCCTTAAAGGCATCAATGGCTTTTATGCCGTTATAAACAGGATATGCTTCAAAACCTTCTTTTTCCAAATATAATCTTATTAGTTCACAAATATTAATATCGTCATCAATTATTAAAACTTTTGTTTTATTTGTCATATATTCTACCGCCTTTGCGATTTTGTTCAATTATACCATACAGTTAAAAAACAATCATTATATAAAATGTAAAAGAACTTTAAAAATTTAAACATCCACTCCATCTTCTTCCATCCCCTTCACACCATTATTGACACCCAACAAATACCAATATATAATTTAAATTTGAAGTGTTCCTAAGAATTACTAATAATGAAAGGATTTATTACCATGAATCAAACTAAAATACTTTGCACTATTTTAGCCTTCTTCACATTTATATCAGGACTTCCGTTATACACCTCCAGTTTAGATATGAAAGATGGTAAAGTATATTCTTCCTTTATTATGGAAGAGACTTTACCTTTTGACACTAATAGATTATTAATAAAATTTAAAGACAATGATATTTTATTATCATCAATCAATAATATATCCAAATCATTAAAAAACTTGAAGGAGCAACATTATAATAAACTCTCCGGAACAGCAATTTTTGAGTTTTCTGATGGCAAAGAACTGGAGAGTGCCATCAGACTGCTGAAAAACGACTCTAGTATTGAGTACGTTCAGCCTGATTATAAACTATATAAGAGCAGCAGTATTCAGGACCCTGACTTTAGCAAACAATGGGGACTTGGCAACTCAGGTCAGAATATTAACGGAGTCTACGGATTGCGTGGCTTTGATATCAATGTGACAAATATATTGGCTTCTCCAGGTGTAAGCAATAATATTCTGGTGGGAGTGTTGGATACCGGAATAGACATATACCATGAGGATCTGAAGGACTCAATATATAGAAACACATTAGAATTATCCAATACATATGATGATGACAAAAACGGCTACATGGATGATTACTGCGGCTGGGATTTTATAAACTCAGATAACAGTGTCTATGATGGAGCAGAAGATGCCCACGGAACTCATATAGCAGGAATTATAGCTGCAGGTGCCAACTCAATAGGAATAAGGGGTGTTGCCAGCGGGGTTAAGATCGTTCCCCTGAAATTTATGAACGGTATGGCCGGATACACCAGCGATTTAATCGAAGCAATTGAATATGCAAAAAAATTAGGAATAAAAATAATCAACTGCAGCTTTAGCGATACCCATTACAACTATGCATTAGAGCAGGCAATGAAAAACTCCGACATACTTTTTGTATGCAGTGCGGGAAATGAAAAAAGCAACATGCCTTCATATCCTTCATCCTACAGACTTCCAAACCTAATCTCTGTAGGTGCAGTCAATAATCAGGGAAACATGGCGACCTTCTCCAATTATGGACGACTTGTTGATGTAGCTGCACCAGGTGTAGACATTTACAGCACTCTTCCCAACAATTCATATGGGTTTGCCAGCGGTACATCTACTGCAGCACCCTTTGTATCAGGTGTCGCAGCACTTCTTCTGAACTATAACCCAAATTTCAGTGCCCGTGACTTATCTGTCATTATAAAAAGCACTGTAAATACCAAATTCACCGGTTTACACTCCATAGCTACAAAAGGGATTGTAGATGCAAAAAATGCACTTGAATATGCCAAATCCTATATTCCATCAGCCTCTCCCACAGACATAATGCCCTCTGCTGCAACTCCTACTATTACTCCAACACCTTCACCGACTCCAAGTACCCAGCCTGGTACATGGACAGCCAGGTCAGAATTATATTGCACAAACAGTGTTTTATCTTATGTGTCGTTAGACAGCAATATATACGCAATTGATAATGCAGGCAATATTTATTCCTATGATACGGATACGGATAAATGGGTTAAACATGGCACCATAAATCCCAATACCATTGATTTAAGCCATAAACTTAATTTAGTGTCTCTTAATAACAAAATTTACATAATAGAAGGCAATTCAAAAAAGGTATATGAATATGATCCCTCCAGCAGAAAGATAAGCGATAAGGCTCCTGTCCTGTTCAACAGAACAGGCTGTGCTGCACTGGCATATGACAACAAGATATATGTATCCGGAGGGGAAGATCCATTAAGTGCAAAAACTTTTGAGGTATACAATCCTGCTAATGACAGCTGGACACAGTTACCTGCCATGCAATACGAAAGGTCATACCATTGTATGGCTGCATGGGGAAAGAAAATATATTTTTTGGGAGGCACTGAAAATTCAAACATAGTTGAAGAATATGATATTAACGCAAACAAGTGGACTACTCTTTCTAACGCACCGGCAGCGATAAACTCACTGACATCAGCAGCAATGGACAACAAAATATATGTCGGCAGCAAATCAGGGAATATGGGAATTGACTTATGGGAGTATGACATTTCAACATACAAATGGACAAAAAAAGAAATGCTAACTGTAGTAAAAGATGATATACATATATTTAATATTAACAATAAGCTGTATTTTGCAGGCAGGAGTGATAAAGAAAACCTTACAGCAATAGCGGAATATACATTTGGTGTAGCACCGACAGCAACCCCAATTCCATCGTCTGCTTCAGCTACTCCTACCGGCATCAATCAGAGCAGTAAAACTATATCCGGAAAAGTTACATTGAAAGATATGGCTTTCAATAAAGATCTTTCAATTGAAATTTTCGCAGAACAGGAAACAGGCAAATCTTATACTACTTCTGTCACTATCAGAAAAGACACTTTATATCAGGATTACTCCATAATCATACCTCCAGAAGAAGTGTCGGAAAGTTACAGGATTGGATATTACATAAGCTCAGAAGTTGGCAATCTATCAAAAACCGGTTATTATACTCCCGATGGATGCACTTTTGATGTTAATCTTGCAAGCACACTGAGCCCTAAAGACAATGATATTACAGGCATAGATTTAAATTTGCTTAAAAAGAGAACCATATCGGGTACAATCTACCTCCCCGATGGGATCAAAGCTCCAGCAGGAGGTGCTGCCGTTTATCTGGAATTGGGATTTCCAGACGATGCATATAAAAATTCCCAATATAAACCGGATTATATTTACAACAAAAAAATATTAATTCCTGAAAATCAGGCTTACGCACATTTCAGCTTCACAGTAATTGAAAACAACAATAAATACAAATATGTTTTAGGCTGCGAAACCAACACTGAAGGCTGCCTTATATCAAGTTTTTACAACATAGCCGGAACAGTTTCAAAAAAGAGCAGTGCCGGTTTCATTGACGCAAGTTCCTCAGACCAGTATAATATTAATTTCAAAATACCCCGTACAAGATACATTTCAGGTATGCTATCCCTTCCTGAGGGTATGACTGCACCTAAAGGGGGTCTATATGTTCTTGTATCTGCAAAAGGTGCTGAACAAAGCAGTACCCCATTCCTTAATCAATTCGTCATACCTGAAGGAAGCAGATCAATAAAATATTTTATTAATATACCGGATAATTCAATATCAAACTTTTATGTCAGCTATCAGATTGATGAAAAAGGATATGTAAAATATGGGTATTATAGCAACACAAACACTACGCCTTATGAAAAGAATGCATCAAAAGTTTATATAAGTGCTCAAAATAACGGTAATGCAAATCTTACAATCATTAAGGGAAAAACCGTATCCGGCAAGGTGTTTTTGCCTGAATCAAATACCGCACCGAAGGAAGCAATTGATGTAGAAGTGTGTACAAATGTATTTTGCGGACCTAATGCCTTATTAAATATTCAAAACTATAATGAAGCCGACCTTAAAATATCATCAAAGGTTGTCATTCCAGAAAACTCCAACAGTGCTGATTATATTATTACAGTTCCTCAAGACGGTTTCTTTTATATTGATTACTATGTCGAGGAGAAAGATTTAATAGCCCATGGATATTATTCAGGTACAAAAACAAGTACTGTATATTATGAAAGGAAAAGTATTCTAAGTCCCTCTTCCCAGGACCTGAAATATTGTGATTTTGAGCTTCTCAAAGGATTGAATGTTTCATGCACTGTGTCTTTGCCTTCCGGCAGGATAGCAGCTAATGATATTCCTTTATTAATCGAGTTTTTTACGATTAACTACCTGCAACAATCCTTTGAAGTGGCATTTTCAAAGCAAATTTCAATAAGCAGGAATTCATCAAAAGCAGATTTAGAACTGTATTTACCTGCCGGCAAATATTATTTGTCCTATTACAACCCGAAATACTCTCAGAATGGGTATTTGGAGTATGGCTTTTATGATCCGTCTGGCAGCAAAAAGGATTTTGACTTCAACAGCCAGTTGTCTGTAGACCTTTACAGCCAAAACAAAGCAGTTCTGACCCTTATCCTCGGTTCAAATTCAACTAATCCAAATGACTCTCCTGTTATTTTACCGAATCCTGGCGGACTAACGGTACCTGTACCCAGCATAAAACCAGGTATATCATCTGAAGTACCGTCATCTACTGCCTCCCCCACAGTAACACCAAAACCCGTTGCAACGAAAAAGCCTGATCCCGCTGCCTTTTCAGATATCTCAGATCATTGGGCCAAGGAAAGCATTTTATCACTTTTAACAAAAGGAATAATTGAAGGATATCCGGATAAGACAATTCGTCCGGACAAAGAAATCACCAGAGCTGAAATAGCAAAGCTGATAGCTGTAATGTTAAATCTTGAGCCATCCAAAAATCCTGATATAAAGTATTCGGATAAAGCAAAAATACCTTCCTGGGCTTTAGGCTATATTGATGTCCTAACGGACAAAGGCATTCTTCAAGGGTATAATGACAACACCTTCAGGGCGTCAAACAATGTAACAAGAAATGAAATGGCAGTCATTGTCATGAGAGCTCTAGGTTATGACGATGCTCCATCAGGGCCTATAAGCTTTAAAGACGCAAAATCCATTCCTGCCTGGTCAATAAATTATGTTGGAAAAGGAGCAGAGCTTGGAATATTTAATGGATATACCGATTCAACCTTCAGGCCAGACAGGTATATTACAAGAGCTGAGGTATTTAAAATAATAGACAACTGCTTTAGATTGCTGAAAGCAACATGACTTTAGGCGTACTTAAGTGCAGTCACCGCAATTAACCCATATAATCGCTTTAAAGTAAGCATCTGCAACATCTGTAACTTTTATACCGAGTTTTTCACAAATATTGTTGGCTGTATTCCATTCACCTTTTTCGTATGCAATAATGAGTTTATAGCATAACGATACTTTATCATCCCCTAATTTTCCGGAAAGAACCTCCTTGATGTCACTGGAAATGTCTAATTGGGACAGTATCAAATCCATCATGCAGCCTGTCAAAGTATCAATCATGGATAACATGCCCATTGTAAAAATCTCTGTTTTTCTATTTTCCAGCCCTACCTTAACGCATATAAGCTCCATAGCCTTGGCCCTTTGAGCACATATCACGACAATTTCGTCCTTATTATTATCACCTATTTTCCTCAATACCGTTATGTAGGCCCATTTTCGCAGCTCGTCTAATCCCATACGCAGCGAGGCTTGCCTTATTGACTTTACCGAATTACCCCTATAGTAATATGTTGTATTTGCAATCCTTAATATCTCATAGGAAAAAGCAACATCTTTTTCAATAACATTAACAATATCTTCAAATTTAGGTTCTTTTCCCTGTAGTATCTCCATAAGCTTCAAGTGATTTGCTTTGGCCGGTGGAATTTCTTTTGATTGTGAAATCATTGGCATCGAGAAATAATATCCTTGAAAATATGTATACCCCAACCTTACTGCTTCATAATACTCTTCTATTGTCTCAATCTTCTCGGCAAGAAACTTTATTCTTCCATTACCGAAATGGTTTACAATATATCTTCTCTCATTTTCCGATTTCGTGGCAATAAAGTCAACCTTTATCATGTCGGCATGCTCAACCAGTGCTTCGTAACCGGATTTGAAAATAAAATCATCCAAAGCTAAAGTGTAGCCATGAGATTTTAGACTTTTACAAGCGTCTACAATCTCCTTTGTGGGTTCTATTGTTTCAAGGATTTCAACAACTATCTGATCTCTTGGGAATAGCGTAGCCACCTTCTGCAGAAGCATATTATAGGTAAAGTTGATAAATGCCTTTTTCCTGCTGGCTATAGAGCTAACCCCCATAGACAGAAATCCCGCTGCCATAACATTTGATGTAGCCATATCTCCATCTTCACAATTGAATGAGTTATTAGTTATATCATCCCTGTACAAAAGTTCATATCCAAAAATGCTGTTCTTTTTATCAAATATTGGCTGCCTGGCAAATAAAAGAGACATAGGCAATCTCCTTGTCATTATCAATTTATAGTATAAATCATTCCCTATATAGAATGCTTACAGATTTATATATACCACCACTTTATATGTACTACCACAAACCTCCACTTAATCTATCGGAATAAAATAACTTTTCAATGAGGAAATATAAAAGCTTTTATGTAAATTTAGATTGACATTTTAAAAATAGTATTGTATGATTTACATATAAACTGTGTGCTTTACATTAATACTGTTATTTATAATTAACATATATAATGTTTTAAAAGGAGGTACTATTATGATTAGTCCCAAAAAAATTTTTATCGCACTAGCCGTTTCCACATTAACAGTGCTATCTGCAGCATCTTCAATAAGCAACGCAGCACCTGATGCAACAACAGTCTATATCCCAACTCCTGTTATATCATGTGGCACATCAATAGCAACACCGACTCCTACACCTTCAGCAAGCTCGCTCCTTAACGCATGTGCCTTTGTATCAAACAACACCTACCAATCTGCTGTATTAAACTGTAAAATACCTGATGCTTTCGAAGGAAAGAATTTTGCCTTTTTTTATGAGTATTGGCCCAGTGATGCCCCTGATAAAGTAATTAAAACTAATGTATATAGAACCTATAACGCAGATAATTTCTCTTCTGTTGACAGCTATGAATTATTTCTTAAAAGCTATAATACAGAATATTCTTTTAGAGCTGCGTTAGTAGATTTAAGCAGCAGCAACGGTGAAACCATTTACAGTGATGTCGTAACATTCAAAAGTTCACCTCCACCTACTGCCATAGCAAACAAAAAAAGATATACGGCTATGTAGCACCTGAATTTAAAGCTACCACCAACATTGACCGCAGCGGTTTTATAGTATCCATTAACGGTGGTGCTGCTACTGTAACAACAGACTCGGAAGGATACTTCTCTTTTGATACATCCTCCAATAACAATATTTTTTACAATATTAAAATAAGCAAGCCAGGTTATATAGAAAGAAACATTGATCTGGGATTTCTTTGGAAATCATCATCTGAAAGAAAAGTAAATGTAAGCCAAAATGGTGCATATTCAATAATGATGTGCGGAGATATCAACAATGATAACTCGGTGAATATGTCGGATGTAATTGAAATTGCAAAATCATTTAATCTGACTAAAGAAATGGAAGGCTTCAACGATGCCGCAGATTTCAACAGGGATAGTGTGGTAAATATGAATGATATAGTATTAACAGCACAAAACTTCAACAAGACTGTAAATGACTATTCAGAGTATCCCAAAATCCCCTATATAGAATTAAATAGTCCTGATGATATAATTTACGCAGGTTATAACAGAACACCAACATTTGATGTCAATGGATACTACCTTAATAATATTGCCAGCTGCAGCTTTGATTTATACTATAATTTTCCGGCAAAAATAGTTGAAAAAGAATCGACAGGTTCTCCTAATGCCAATCTATTGGCCAACCCCAAGTATGATCCTATCGTTGACGCAGTGGATCATACAGATGAGAAAGTATTATCCGTTAACAAATACTATGCAAACATAGAAGACTATAGAAATTCGGGGGCAGGTGAGGAATTAGGCACATTGGCATCCATTCAGGTTAATCTGACATTATCAGACAACACCGACATTTTACAGCTTAGCAAATTTATCTGCAAAGACTGGGATAATAACAACATAAAAATAGAGGTTTTGAAGCCAAAATTTAAGGTAACATTCGTAACACCTTAAAAACTCTATTGCTATATCTTTTCCCTATAAATAACATTATATAGATAGTGTACCTTTTCATAATTGAAAGCTGTCAACCAAGTTTGACAGCTATTTTTTTACCCACAGCCTCATTAACCACAATCGCAGCCATCACAACAATCACATCCATCACAGCAGCATTCACAACCACCTTCACCACAGCCTTCTCCGCAACCTTCACAACAGCATTCACCACAGCACTCGCAACAGTCCCCCCCTTTATTTCTAATCCTTCTAAAAATAAACAAAAGGAGAAAACCTACTATAAATAAAATAACAATAACAATAATAACAATTATAGCAACCTTCATTATCATACACTTTCACTTCCTCTTTTGATTTTGGCTAAAATAACATCTGACTTATTCTTTAGTCCTCGACTAACAATATTAAGTATTATTTCTTTTGAATGCTTTATGTCCAATTGCATGGTATAGTCTTCAATTTTCTTTAGCATATCATCAATTTTCTTTTCTATATTATGCTCATAAGAATTGAGCAATGGGTTAAATCTTTTTCTTTTAGCATCATCCTCAATGTCATCTATACTATCTAAATAATATACAAACTTACCCAGATTATAACCTATCTCTCTTAAAAGCCCTAATTGCTCGTACTGGGGATCATAAACAAACATTTCACCCAATATTTCTCCAAATACTTCACTTACTTCATCTAAGGTTGTTTTATCGGATTTTTCATATTCGTGAATTTTTTCAAGCCCTTCCCTTACAATTTTCTCCTTGTGAGGATATTTGTCTTTTATCTTAAGGTAATCATTGTGCAGTATCTTCGAAAGCAAAAGGGAATGCATTGATTTGTTATCCTTATAATCATCAAGTAGTTTAAAATAGAAAAATAAAACATTAATACTTGAACAATAATCCAAATATTCGTTTAAGATAACCTTCTTTTTTTTAAAAGGACTTAAAAAGCATTTTTTGAACTGAAACTTGTCACAACCTCCATATATACCTGAAAAAAGTATTGCCATAAACACTATATCATAGTTTAAAGCAATTCTGTTCAATTGTCCGAAATTGTTCTTGATGCTAAAACACATACCACAATAATAGGCCCTATATTTATAGAAATCCCTGAAAGTCAGATCAAGCTTGCTATATCTAACATATCCAAACATTATAGTTCTCCTTGGTATTAATTGAAATACCCATTAATTATTCAAATCCTTTTATTTAAAATAGTGTCATCTGTTCATGCTTAATCCTGTAAGATGCCGACTCCAGTTCCCCCTGTGACTTGACAAGCTTAGATTGTATAACACTCATGTTCATACCTGCTAACATCCTGTGAATAAGGCTGTAAACCACTTCAAACTGCTTGTAAATATCCACCTGCATATGTCCTGTAAGACATATCATCTGCGTATTTGTGGACTTTGCAAGGTCAAATATGTAAGATAAGAGATAATCTGCATTTGCCTGACCAAAGGGATTATCAATCCATATCACTTTGCTTGAACCCTGCCAACCTGTTTTTTTGTATCTCAGATATGAAATAATAGATATAAACATGGCAAAAAATCCTGCTAATTTTTCTCCTCCAGACCAGTTAATAACAACCTCCCATGGGATATAACGAGATGCTCCTATGGTTGACTCAGGCTTATAGACCTTTATGGCATATTGATTGAGGTTTGATACTGCATCCAGCAATCTTACCGGAGACATAATCTTTGCTATTTCATTATCAATCCTCGCAGGATCATACTTCCCTTCAGATTTCATTTTTTCAATCTCACTTATGGATACCTCAATATATCTGGTCATAAGAGATTTGCCTTCTTCCGGATGGAGAGCAGGTGCATCGATAATCACTGTTTTTCTCAATGTGCCGTCAAGTTTGATTTTTGAGAAACCGTCGACAGTCTTAACTTCATCATATATGGCTTCGGCCTTTTGAAAACACCTTTCAACAATCTCATCCTTGTCCCTTAATGACTCTTCCAATTGAAACTGTGCTGCATTTTTCATATTTTTAACGCTCAAAATAATATCATCAAACAGGCCCTTTACATACTTATAATTGTACATATCCTTTTTAATGATGTTTTCCAATATGGTTTTAATTGTAATGTTTTCAGCCCAGTCAGATTCCTTGTACAGATCATCATAGCTTCTGTTGATATCTGCCTGCATGTTGGATATAATTTGGTTTAAATCCAAATATTGTATTTGCAATCCCTTTGCTATAACAGTAGTCTTTTCAACTTGGAGTGTGAGTATATCCCAAATGGAAAAAGATTCTCCCTCAAATGTGAAACTGTCCATATTCTCCCTTGAATCACTGTTTATGCTTATTTTCTCTCTACTTATAAAATCCTCAAGTCTTCCTTTATACTCTATAAGTTTGGCCCTTCTTTTTTCCTTATCATCAATGTTTTTTAAGTTTTTTATCTTCTTTTTGTTAACCGCATCTATTTGGGAGTCAAAGACGGATATATCCAAACTTTCTATGGATTCAAATTCATAAGGAATACGACCAAAGCCTTTATCTATATTAGATCTTATCTGATCAACCTTACCTTCAAGCTTGCTTTCATCTGCCAATAAATCACGTTCTTCTTTATCAGCAATATCTTTCTTTTCACGCAATGTTACATAAATTTTTGTTTCATTATTCACATCCTCTTTAGAAAAACCAATCATTCCGTCAATAAAATCAGTTTCATCAAAGCCATTGGACTTTATATCTATAAGCTTATCATCAATACTCTTTTCCTGAAAATCAATTATCATTTTTATTGATTCTTCATTTCCGGAGTCAATTTTCTTTTGAAGGCCTTCTGCCCTTTTTAAGACCTCATCCGGTGATCCTGTAATTTCCATGGATAGTTCCTTTACCGTAAGTTTTATGGAAATTTGGTCCATGAGCTCATTTCTCTTTATGCTTTTTTGTGTATGCTCATTTATATTGTGTTTTGTATCCTCAATTTCTTTAGAGCAAGCGTCTATGGCACTTATTATAGTTTTTTTCTCCTGCTCGATTCGGATTCTTTGGTTTTCTTCATCCCTATAACGCCTGTCTAGTTCGGCTATTTTATTTCCAGTTTCAATAAATGAGCCGAGCTTTTCTATATCCATATCCTTTTCAAATATAATACCATCAATGTTTTCTATCTTTTGCTGATTTTCCTTAACCTTTTCGGTTAGAAGCTCTCTTTTTTGAGCTAACTCCTTTGATGCCTCATTGCTTTTCCTTATTTCCTCCGACACCGCATTTATAGAGCTCTTCATCTCCTTGAGATATTCTTCAGGGTACATCCCGATAAACTGGCGACATTTTTCCATAAGCCCAGTTATCTTATCAGCATCTCTTTTGGCAACCTCATATTCATCTTTTATCTTTGCAATATCCTTATCAATTCCGGCTATGTAGCTGTCAAAAAGCTGAGGCTCAATAGAAAAAGAATTGCTTTTGGAAAATATTACATAGGCTTCCATGGTTCCAAGCCTGTCCAAACCCTCTGCTTTTTGGGATGCATGCTCCATAGACGTAAAAATACCTTCCTCGGAATCAACAATAAATGTCACCGGGAATCTTTCAACCATTTCAAGAATTTCTTTAACAAAGCCTTTTATTCTATCCAATTCATTCTTTTCCACAACAATGGAATAGCTTAAAAGAGGATTTTTATGTAAAAGTGCTTCTCTTAAGTCCTCCTTCTGATTATTCAGCCAAAGACTTCCGGGTATACACCTTATTCCGTTTCCCTTTAAAAATTCATAAACCCTTTTTACCTCAATATCAGGGACATAATACTCGCACCCTTCATAGAGTATTTTTCTTTTTAAAAGCTCATGATATCTGCCGGAAATATCTCCAACCCGATTATCCGCCTTAATCTTTAACGAGTTTAATAGCTCCGCTCCCTCTTTGCTGTATACATCTCCGTTTATTTCATACATTGCCAGTTCTCTGTTGACTCGAGAATATTTATCATGAAATGCATCCAGCATAGACTCCAAATTATTTTTCTTTTCATTTGCAGCAGCTACCGACTCTTTTATTCTTGTTTCGCTGATAACAGAATCATTTATGGAAATATTCCATTTGTTTATTTCCTCTTTATAATCCTTCTTTTTATTCAGGAGAATTTCTTTTTCATTTTTGAGCTTTTTAAGACCTTCAGAAGGTGCAACAAGCAGAGTCATATCCTTTGCAAAATATGATGTTATTTGGGATTTCCTTTCCTTTTCTTCCTCAAGCTTTGTACGTAATGAGGACACGCTGCCGAGAATACGATCCCTTTCATCATCCTTTTTCGTAAGCATGTTTTTCTGCTCATTCTTTTGGAAAAGCTGCTCTTCCAGTTTGGAGTTCAACTGCTCCATTTTCCTGTCTCTATCCTCTTTCTCCTTGCACAGCAATGTATATACATAATAGATACAGTTTTGGTACTCCCTGTATATATCATCTTTTTCTCTTGTGAGGGTTTCAAGCTTGCCATATTGCTCCGACAGTATCAACCGTGCTTCAAGTATGTCTTTATATGCAATTGCCGAATTCATATACTTAATTTTTTTATCTGCTTCCTTGATGTCACCTTTAAGCCTTGCTATCTCATCTGTTACCTTATCATGCCTTGCTTTTATTTTTTCAAGCTCCATTACATTATTTTGGTAATCCAGGCTGACCTTTTTATAATTAAGATCTTCTATCGTCTTTGCAAAGTCTCTGTCATTTTCCTTCAAGTCTTCACACTCGTTAAACAGCCTGTCCGCTCCAATGCCAAGAAGGTTTCCAAGGGCCAATATGTTCCGTCCCACATTGTTGATTTCATCCACCTTAGCACCATATCCTTCAAGACTATTAATCAAAAGAGCTGCTTTATCACAAAATGCATCATACATTTTAATATTATGCTGGTATATAGGAATGTTTTTCAGGTTTTCAACATGCTTTTTAAACGTTTCTGCAAGTATACCGGAAGACTCTCCTTCAGACTGTGGAATATTGGGTATTATCAGCTTTTCAATTACATCCCTGGACTTTCTGGCACCCTCAAAGAATTTATCAATTCCTCCTTCAGCCTGATTAATAATCTTAATAGCAGCAAACTCCTCACGAAAGAGATTGTAGGTATGAAGCTTTTCTCTATACTCCTTCTGACGGTCTCTGGAGTATACGTTTAAAGGAAGCCTCATTTCTGAAGAAAGCCTTTTAAGATAATTATGATATTCCGAAAAGCCAATAACCTGTTTATCCCTGCTCACTGCCTCAATACCTTTTATGTCAATATCATGAGGAAGTGTATAGGTTTGGGTGTAGGTATAATACCTTAAGCCCTCTGCATTCTTTGAAATGCATATGCCTGTGAGAAGGTACTCCGCTCTGGTTCCGTCAAGCTTCCACTCAACAATTATATGGGTAGGTGAAGAGCCTACCTTAAAATAATCGGAAAAGTTCCTGCTTCCAATGCTGGTGTTCGGCATAACCGCTTGAAGTGCAAGCTGAAGTATAACGCTCTTGCCCCCTCCGTTTTCCAGGTTTATAAGAGCATTCCTGCCATCAAATTCATATATCTCATTTGCAATATATTTTTTATCATCATCATATCTGAAATTTACAATTCGAAATCTGTTTATTTTAGGCATAAAATCAAATCCTTTCAAGGAACGATAAAATTTCCTTTTTTCTTGAGCTTTCCGGATAATAACTGATCACTATGGTATCCAGCTTTTCTGTTGTATATATTTCACTGTCATTATCCAGATTTATAAGGCCCTGCTCCTGTAAGAATCTAAGGGTCCTAAATATAAAACTTATTTTTGTACCTTTTGATTGGCTAAAACTCTTTATTTTTTCATCATAGGTAGGCAAATCAAGCCATAGCCTGGAAATAGTACTAAAATTATAATTTAGTTCCTCATCCTTCCTTTCGCCGTTTTCCATAGTATTAAACGACTCAAGCTTTAAGGTTATAAAAGATTCCAGCTCTTCAACCTTCAGCATTGACCTCACCTTGTTGTTATAGTTTTCACCGTTATAAAACTTAATTATTATGGAGAGTATTATAATATAACTTATATAAAGCTCTGTATTGTTGGAAAATCCCATCTTATCTCTTAATTCTTCATTGGAAAAACCCAGGAGTTTATTATCCGTTCTTGGGGTAAAATAAAGGGTATCTCCCGACCTTAAAATCATTATTCCTGCTTCTTCCTCAAAAATTCTTGTGATAAATGAAATTTCCGGATCCTCATAAGATAAAAATCCTTCCGGATCATCTTTTTTTGTTATCTTTGACTTTTCAATAAGAGACATATACAGCTTAAAAGCCTTTCTTACCGAATCAGGCGATAAATTCTCCATTATTTGACCCCCTTTATTATAAAATCTGTTATTTCATTTCCGTTCTCAAAGCATATCTTTTTAGGTGAAGACAACATCAAAAAGCGTTTTAGTCCTTTTAACTCCTGCCTTTTTTTAAATATTTTATCAATCAAGTAGTATATATTTATGTTATAAGCAGAAGTATCTCTAACCATTTTGGAGAGAATTTCATCAAGCTCACCAAAATCCATCTCCTTATTCTGATGAAGTATGACAATAAGGCTGTAGAGATCAAAATCAAAGGATGCCGACCTGTATAACGGCTCATCCAACCTCATTAACGCCTTACTTAGCTTGGAATCACCTAAGCAGTAAGCTTCCATGAGAATAGCCTCAAGGTATGCCATAACTTTTTTGTCCCGCTTCTCCCTTTCCTCACGCTCCGCCTTTTCCCTCTCTTCAACCAAAACATCAATATCGATATTATCCTTCGCTTCTTCCACATCATTTTTGATCCTTTGTGGTTCAAGAGCTCTAAATATATTAAAAACCTTGTTCTTTGATGTATTTGTAAAAATAGGTGAGAGTATACCGGCAAGGGGATCCATACTGTGGTTATTCATCATCAGAACATCAAAAACACTCTTCTCAAAATCAATATACTCACTCACACCCTGCCTGAGCTTGATTTCTATAGTTTTTAAGTACTCTCCTACAATATCAAGCTTCTCCTTAAAAAGCCTGTCATGCTCAGCTGTTGTAATACCAAGCCTTTCACTAAGAATCTTTATTTGCTCAAGACTTTTTAGCTCCTTATCCTCAAGATCATTATAACCAATCTTTTCAATGGACTGTCTTTGTTCCTTCAGTATTCTTCTTATATTGTTAAATTCACGTCTCTCAGACTCAAACTGCTCCTTTATCCTTGTAAACAATGCCTTGAGTTCTTCAAAATCAATTCCCAGGACATTTTGACGTATGTTAAGTAGAAGGCTTTCAAGCTTTTCCCGAAGCTGCCTGACCTGTAAATTCAATTCATTGACTGTCTGCAGGGCTCCCGAGAATATTCCCTTTTCAATTTGCTGTTTAAGATACATCTGAGTCACATTTATCCTAAACTCCGAAAATATTTCTCTTGTCTTAAAAAGCATTTCCATTCCCTGATCTGTAAGCTTGTACCTGGCAGACTTTTTAATCTCATAATAAGAAGTATCTATAAGCTTGACAGGAATTGAGTCTTCCCTTCCATTCTCAAGGTTCATGTAGATAAACTCAACTGTCTCTCCTCCGCTGCCTGATATGGAATCCCTGATATAAAAAGCCATTTCTTTGGATTCTTCCTGTGTAAGATTTATGTCATAGCAGCGTTTAATAATATTTTGCAAAAAACCTGATATATCTTCAATGCTGCACTCTTCACGGCCTATAAGCATGTTTTCCAGAATATAAAGCAACACCGAAAAGCCTACAGAAACCATGTCAATATGGCTGTACTTCTGAAAACCCGACAATTTTCTGGATAAATGTATGAAGGGTGCCAAGCTTTCCATTCTCTGCCTAAAGCCTTTAAGGCAATCTCCACCTGCCCCTTCATAACCCCTTATATCTTCCAAATATCAACGCCTCCTGGGGAATATATTTTCCTTTGTATAATATATCTTCAATCCTACCCTTACTTTCTCCATTAAAATACATTAAAAAAAGCTCAATGCTGATTTGATTCTGTCTTGTTCTTAATTGGGGCGGTTCCTTTGATATGGAAAGCAATTCCTCATACAACTCCACATGGGGAACAACAATATGTTTTCCATATTTACATGCCATTGAAATGAATATGCCGATACCCTCAAAGTCAAGGTCCCCAAAATAATATACTTTTTCAATAGGAGTTCCCATAGCTACTTCCTTTATAAAACTGAAGGAATTAACTATCTTCTTTCCTTCTCCATAGATTAGCATATTTATTTTAATTCCGCCTATTTTCTTGTCTTGATTCCTTTCAAGATACTTAAGTACCGAGTAAAATGTATCTTTATTTTCTATTATCAAAATATTCAGAGTCTCATGAATGTCAAAACGAATATAAAAAAAGGCTTCTACAGTCTTATAGCAATTTAGCTCCTCTAAAGACATACCAAGCCTTCTTAAAATGACTTTCCCTTCATCTCCTAAAAACTTTTCATTGTTAAATATCTCAAAGGATCTTTCATTCATGGTACATCTACATTTTAAAGATTCTTTAGATGAATCCCCAAGCAAATAATCCGACAACATCAATATATAATGCCTGTCCTTCTTGTAAGAATCCGGATTTCTATAATAATACCCCTTTTCAAGCTTTGGATGCAGGGATTGCAGCTCTAGCATCATTTCATCGGTGCGAGAATCTTTTACATTATGTAAAATCCTATATTTATTGTAAAGAGTAGGATTTCTACCATTGCCTCCAGATGATTTTACAGGCTGTATAATTCCTTTTTGACAAAGACTTTGGACAGTTGAAACAAAATACCCATACCCGCCCTTTAGTTCAAAGACTTCTGAGCCAAAATGTTTTTCAGTATTATCAAGTATGTCCCGTATATCCATAACCTTTCTGGTTTGTCCTATAATGATTCCAAAAACAACGTTTTCCATATGATAATCCCCTAAATCAACATTCCTAAGCTGCCAAACAAATACAGTATATCAGAAAAGTCGCTGAAGTGAAAGATACATGTTTTCGTCATCCCAAAATGTACTCTGTGCACAAAATACAAAGAATGGGCATTATTAATTATGCCCATTCTCATTAAAAAACTTAACAGATACTATTCTATATATCCTGTCTCCTGAAGCCCCAATTCTCAACCAAACCTATGCAATATCAATAACCCAATCCACGTTCACCGTTATATCATTGAAAAATCCTTTAATAGGAACCGTCCGTTTGACACCCTTTGAATCAATAAATTGAATGGTGTATGTAATGCTGGAGTCTACACCTTTAAAAGTTGATTCTCCCGGTTTTATAAAACGCAGCTTGAATATAAAGCTATCACCACTCAATGTATACTTGCTTCCATCAAAGCTAAGCTTCACATTGTTAATAGTACTTGTCGCCTTATCCCTTGTACTGCCGTCTATAACCACTTTTGATACTGTCACACCTGCAGGGGCTTCTACAATCCTTATACCTTTAGGAAATATCTCTTCATAAACTGCATTGTTAAGTAAAATCTCATAGGTTGTATAGTCATAAATATTATCAAAAACTGATGTTAAGTCTGTATAATTCTCTGCCTTGTAAAAATGCTTACCTGTTGATACTACTTTGTCGGAACCGCTTGAAACAGATATTTCTTCCATTTTGCTCTCAATATTTAATGAAGAAAAGTCTATAAATGACATCCTTATTCCGGAGTTTTTAGCAGCTGCACCAAGTGTTTTTGCATATTCTAATGCACTTCCATTGCTGTCTACTGTGCCATCACCTCCAAAGAACTGTGCATTGCCTCGATCCGTTTTCATCGTGGTTCCTGCAGAAGTTGTCTTTGTCCATTTATTTGGTGCAGAGCCTGCAAGAACAATCATGTATTTGGAAGCAAAGATGCTTGACTTAATAGGATCCTCCAGTAATTCCTTTGCTCTTCGAATACCGTCTCCCATATTGCTTGGCCCTGAACCCTCCGACGTCAAAGCATTAACTTTGGCCTTGGCTTCCTGAACTTTTGCATCAATAGACATGTCATAAAAAACCATATCGCTTCCATTAGCTGATTCGGAATACTTTATAATACCAAGTTTTGTTTCAGTTCCGGCAAGCTTTTCTATAAATTCTTTAGCTACAAATTTTATCATATTAAGATATGTTGAATTCTTAATGTATTTCTCTTCCACATCCTTTAGAGAACTAAGACCTGAATCTATTACCAGACCTCCACCCATAAGGTTTATATTCTGCCCAATAATACTTCCATTTATTGTGTTTGAATTACCTAAAAAGTTTATATTACCTGAAGAATTTGGCCTGTCAGGCCTGCCTGGTGCATATGCAATACAATTGATGGTTGAATTGGAAGTCTGGAACTCAATATTGCCACCTATAGAGTAAATATAAACCTTGTCGTTAGGACCACTTGGAGATAATGAGTTACCCTGAACAATTACATCTCCGTCTGCAACTATAAATGCATTTCCCGTATTGTTTATCTTTGTTAAAGATATAAAAACATTCCCTTTAAAGTACATTGACTTATCCATTTGGAAAGTACCGTTTCCGGTGATTACAAATCGGCTGTTCCAGGGCTCATATCTTATATTAATTCCGGTTTGCCCTGCCATGGGAACATCAATTCCCGAAGGAAAGTTCTGCGGACTGAATACCTGGTTTGCTAAAATCGCCTCATTGATAAGCTGAGAATGTAAGTAAGGCATCTCTACGGGTTTTGATATATTGTCAAAGTTTTTGACATTTAGATTAGGTGTTATTACAAAGAAATCCGTTGCCATACAACTATCTGTAATTGTAAGATTTGTTCCTGTACTGCTAAACTTCTGAGAATAGGTGCTTCCTGATATAGTTGCACTATTTCCCTGTATAGACAAATTATTGTTGGCAAAAATACCAAAATCAAAAGGTGAAAGAGGATCAATCATATATGAGTCGAAAGCACCTGAATTGTCAATAACCAATACAACCTCTTTTTTGCCAAGCATGGTTCCATCTACAGATATCTCTCCACCCTGTACAAACTCAATATCAGTTTTCTCACCAAACATCAATTTATCAGATACAATACTTCTTGAAGGTGAGAATTTTACATTGATGTCACCTGAAACAGGTGTTGGTCCTGGAGTTACCGTTACTTCTCCGATTTCTTTAAGGCTGACATTATCAATAAAGATGTCATGTGAACCGGAAATAGAACCGCTATCGGACTGCCCCATATTAAATACCAGCTTGCATGTTGTGTCCGTATTGCTGAACATACTAAATTCATATGAATAATTTGCTTTAGTTGAATTGATGTTTGTTATAGTGTCTAAATATTTAACCGATGTAGATCCGCTTGCTATTTCAACCTTTATCCCTCTTGAAATTGTAGCAGACGCATCAAATGTAAGTCTGTACTTCTTATATTTATTTAATTCAAAACTACCCTGCTCCAATTTTAAGTTCAAAAAATCTATCCCGGGATTTGTGATTGTCGTCTTAGAAACATTGTTTGACGATACCTGTGTAACCACATTATATCCATTTGCACCTGCCGAGTTGTTTACACTAAAATGCCAGTCGGAGGATCCATCATCAAATTTACCGTTTTTGATTATCTCTCCATCAGGAAGGGATGTTGGTGAAGGAGCAGGCAAATATGAAGAGTTTGTAAAAACCTTAAACTCCCAAAAGCTTGCCCATGTTCCATTTTCCAGTCCGGTAACGGTAATCCTCACATATCTGCCCGAGGCACTAAAATTGTCATTTTGAATCTGCAATGTACTTTGATTTCCTGTCTTATCAACTGTTGTAGTCCAGTTGGAATTATCGTTTGAAACTTCTATCCTGTATCTATATACCCTTCCTCCAAACTCCCACACTATCTGTGTACCGGTTATCTGGAAAATACCTCCCAAATCAACTTTCCACCAATGATTCAAGTTGCTGTCAGCTGCACACCAGCGTGTTCCTTCGTCACCATCATTTGCCATGGAAGAATTATATGAATAAGATAGGCTTGAATCCGATTCTGCAGTCTTTCCGTTAGCAACGTTTACTTTCTCCTGACCGGGTGTTTGTGTAGCTCCCGGTTTGATAGGAGTAGCAGTTGAAGTGGGTGTTGCAGTCCTGGTGGGCGTTGGCGTTGCACTGCTGTTATATACCTCAAATTCCCATAAAGAGAACCCATAATCTATTGCTCTTTTTATACCATACATTCTTACATATCTTGCATTTACTGTAGTAAAGAAAATGTCATCCAGACTTCCATTACCCGAATCAGTTGTGTAAACATCTTTCCAATTATTAGCATCATCAGACACCTGTATCTTATAAGACTTACCATAGCTTACTTCCCATAAAAGCTTCACTCTATTGAAAGATTTGTTTGAACCCAAATCAACATATATCCATTGATAATCGGACCATCCGCTTGACCATCTGGTGCTGTAGTTGCCATCAACAGCATTTTGCTTATTGTTTCCATAACCATTTTCTTCAGATGATACATAAACATCTTTTCCAAGAGCCAGATTCAACTGATCTGATGAAACAGGAGTAGCTGTTGGAGTTGGTGTAACTGTTACATTTGGTGTAATTGATGGAGACGAAATTTCCTCTAATATAATATTGTCAAAATAAACATCAGTAGTAACAGCTCCATCAATCATTCCCAAGTCTATCCCAAACATACTGTTGTTGTTTGATTGTACCATTGTAAATGTGTAGCTGTAATTTGTCATATTTGTAGTGATATTTTGATTAACCGATATATAATCGGTATAGCTTGAACCATCGCATATAAATAATCTAACTTTTGTGCTTGAAGCAGCTCTTGCATCTAACGACAACTTGTAAGTCTTCCCTGCCGATAGAGAAAAGGGCTTCTGGTATAGTTGATTGAACGATGATTTAGTACCTAAATAATATATGGAAATCTTGTATTCACCATTTATAACTTGTCCATAGCAAGAGCCTTGATAGTTCCAATTAGCTGTATTGTCTGAAAAAGCTCCATTTTTAATAATATTTGATATAGCAGATGTAGAAGTAGGTGTAGGCGTTGCTATCGCAACAGAACCGGCAACCTCTTGTATTACAACATTATCAATATATATGTCATGACTTGGCAAAGAGCTTTCAGATCCCATATCAAATGTTATACTCGCCGATGTATCCGATGTATTCATTACAAAATAATAGCTGTAATTTGTCATTGCATTTGAAAGTGATACATTCTGATTCATATAGTTAACATACGACGAACTATTAAGAATTGATGCAACTATTGTTCTATTTATTGTAGATTTTGCATCAAAAGAAAGCTTATAGGTTTTTCCGCTTACAAGAGAAAAATTTCTCTGCCCCATTCTGACATGCCAGGTCGAAGTACCTGAATTAGAAATTGCCATTTTATATTCACCGTTTTGAACTGTTCCTGACGCTGAAGCACCTGACTGAACAGATTGATCCCACAAATTAGTTCCCATACTAAAATCTCCGTTTGATAAAAGATTGTTAATATAGGATGAATCTGATGTATGTGCTAATGTAATGTAGTCAAGGTATAATGAACCATCACCGATATCACGCCTGAACATTATTGTATTGCTACCTTCATTCAACGTTATGGTTTCCGCCTTCTCTGTCCAAGAATCCCAGCCTGAAGTAACTGGAAAAACACAGTCTTTAATTTGTACTCCATTAACGTACAAGCTTAATTTCTGTTGACTTCCCATTCCGTTTGCATACCTTGTGGATAAATAATATGTTCCTGCTGCCGAAACACTGACATTAAATGTAACACCTATTCCATCATTATAGAAACCACTTACAAAACCTGATCCTGAATATCCATTGCTGCCATTTTGCACTAAAGCACCTGATAAAATTCCATTCTCAGCTTCAATTTTTGTAATTGAAGATCCTGAAACAATAATAGCTGTAGGAGTAGCTCCCGCTGAATAAGTTTTGGTTGGTGTTGGTGTTGATGTTTTAGTCGGAGTTGATGTTCTAGTTGGTGTTGATGTTCTAGTCGGAGTTGATGTTTGAGTTGGTGTTGATGTTCTAGTTGGTGTTGATGTTTGAGTTGGTGTTGATGTTTGAGTTGGCGTTGATGTTTTGGTTAGTGTTGATGTTGATGCTGCCGCTTCCGGCTCAACACCTGCAACCAATACACCATTTATGTATGCTGTAACATAGTTCCATTCCCCATAGTTTGCTTTTGTAGGACAAAACGAATAGTCATTGCTTTGAATGAAACTTTTACTAAAGCTTGAATGATTAAATCTTGAATTAACTATTACAGCAGCACCTGGGGCAATAGTTCCTACTGAACTGTCAAAACCAATCTCCAAATAGCTGTTCGCATTTTTTCCATTTGCTGTTTTAATGGCAGAAGTTACATTATTAGTTATCGTTGTTCCTGCATTGCTAGCAAAATCAATTGTTACAGATATTGGAGACACGTCGTCATCAGTAAAATAATACCTCAATTTAAGATTTGAAGCATCTATAGCTGCCGTCCCTGTATTTGTAACTTTAAATTTGGGGTATACACTACTTGTATTTTCGTAAGTTTCTCCGTTGTAAAACTCAACTTTTATGCTATCTGCTGCATATACTAGAGGCTTTTCAATAAATATAACACTAAAGGTCAATAATAATGACAGTACAATTGAAAGCCTCCTATAAAACTTAGTTGCCAATACATTACTTCTCATTTATAACCCTCCTCGTATACCTATAAAACAAAATACTTTTATCATCCCTTTAACACCCAGGTAAGCTATTTCAATTACATCTTAAGATTATACTCCGAAATCTTTATTGGCTTGTTTGACTCATTTGTTGTTTTTATAATAATTGATTTTGGAGTTAATGAACTGGTAAGGTATATGTTACTTTCAAATCTATGCTTTGATCCATCCTGACCTGTTATATTAATAAAACCCATTTCATATCTTCCTGAATCATCAAACACTTCAATTATTAACAATTTATCGGGCAAATTTGTTTTTCCAACAACTGTAATCAACTTCCCCTCTCTACTGACATCAACATTATTTATTGAAAATTCCAAATCCTTATAACGTGTAACATCTCCTAACTTATGTACATCAGATACATATGATATATGTACAGTTTTGGTCTTGCTATCCCAATTTACTTCTGCACCTGTATTCTCACTGACAAACCTTAAAGGTACAAAAGTTCTTCCATTCTTAATTTCTGCAGCCACATCAAGATCAGTCTTTATTCCGTTTACAACTGCTTGTTTGTTGCTTATTTGAATAAATATATTAGTGCTGTTATTGCTGGCTGATATTGTTCTGTTTGCTCCATTCCAACTTATATCCACACCTAAGGACTCAAATATCTTCCTAAAGGGAACCATTGTCCGTCCTTCTTTTATGTATGGTTCTACATCAAATTGGAGTTTTGAATCATTTAAATACACACTTATACTTTTATTATCTGCGGCAAAAGAAAACATAGGAAAAATGGTAGAAAGAAAAACACATAAAATAATCATACGTAATACAAAATTACTTTTATTTCTCACTATAATTCACCCCAACAATATTTATTTGTAAATAAACCCCTAAAATTTTATATCTGATTAATGAAAAGCTACATAAAAAGTGATTAGTTTTATTAAGAGTTGAATTAAATTTAGAAATTATTAAATGTGCAAAAATTGATAATCAAACTGAATACAAGAAACTGCCTGATAGGAAATGTAATACACAGCTTATACGATTATATTATACAATAATATGGCAATTTCGTCAATAACCCGTGACAGGGTGAAAAGATGTAAAAAAGCCTCCTATGAATCCCAAACAATTCATAGGAGGCTTTTTATGTAGTGATTTATTATTTTCTTATCTTTACATAGCCGTCATTAAATTTTGGATTTATTTGTACCAATTTATCGTCAAGCGTACCGGCAAAAGAGCCATCCTGCTTATTGCTTACATAGTATGTACCATCTGGTGCATTATTTTTTACCTTGAAAACTATCCTTGCAAACACACCGTTTCTCACAATCGGCATCTTGGATTGGGATACATCATTAAATAACAAATTTATCTGACCGTCAAACGGCTTATTATAAGAAAAGTTTTTTCTTGCATCAGGGATAATTCTTCCTGCTTACTTCGATTATCTTGTAAACTATGCTGTCGGAATTCGGACACTTGGTGAAATAAACCTTGCAGAGAGAACCCTCTACTATTTCAGGGAAAGAGTCTATCAGTATTGTTTG
>Ga0255341_1001600_pt1 | contig 31314 bp, 22 predicted proteins | sample wastewater_treat_8_FD_192418 | JGI IMG/M metagenome (GOLD analysis project Ga0255341, IMG submission 192418) | Wastewater microbial communities from Lulu Island WWTP, Vancouver, Canada - plant12 | ecosystem: Engineered > WWTP > Wastewater > Unclassified | place: Canada: Vancouver, British...
CGTAATTATATTTTTGGGAATATTTTTCTACATCAAAGTAGACGCTGCCGTTGCTGACATAGGCATAGCCCGCATCCAAAATCTTTTTAACCGCCTCTATCTGTTCTACAATATGGCCTGTGGCCCTCGGCTCTATTGATGGAGGAGCCACATTCAACTTGCGCATGGCCTCATGGTAGCGGAATGTGTAGTTTTGCACAATCTCCATGGGCTCCAACTGCTCCAGCCTTGCCTTTTTTGCTATTTTATCCTCACCGTCATCAGCATCGTGCTCCAAATGCCCGACATCGGTAATGTTGCGCACATACCTCACCTTATAACCGAGATGCTTCAGGAGTTTGAAGAGCAAATCATAGGTAACACCCGGTCGGGCATGGCCGAGATGGGCGTCTCCATAAACCGTAGGACCGCAGACATACATGCCCACATGGCCTTCATTTATAGGTTTGAAAAGCTGTTTTGTGTGAGACAGGGTATTTGTAAGGTAGAGTGGATGCATATCTTGTATTGTTTATCCTACGAAGATAATGATTTTTGACGACTTCCGCCCGTTTTCCATTTGCTTTCTCCCGTCCTGTTGCGTGTTTCGGTTGAAATTTGTACCTTTAATAGTTTTAAAAGGAATGATTATCCATACAATATGAGAGTCCCAGACCGTATCGCTGTCTCACTTGCCTTTTTGGCTGCATCGCTTTGCTTTCTGTCGGTTCCCTGCGAGCCTGCATCGGCAAAGATAAAACCTGTCGGTAAAGAGGCGGTAAAATCTGTCGGCAAAGTTGCGGCAAAACCCGTCAGCGGAAATGCGGTTACAGTATTTAAAAACAAATCCGACAATAATGTCCCGTACAGGATACCCGCCATTGTGCAGAACAGAAACGGAGACCTGCTCGCGGTTGCTGATTACCGTTATTGCAAGAGCGACATCGGCTATGGTCTCATAGATTTGCGCTTTTCCATAAGCGGAGACCTCGGCGATACATGGAGCGCTCCCGAAACGCTGATTGCAGGAGACGAATCCAAAGACGGCACTTGGGAATATGCCTTCGGCGACCCTTGTTTGGCAGCAGATACCGATTCTGACGAAGTTCTCTGCATAAGTTGTGCAGGCCATGTGCCTTATTGGTCTTCCACTCGCGACAATTCTCAGGATGTTTCGGTGCACCGAAGCCATGATGGCGGCAGGAGCTGGACGGAGCACAAGTCCATTACCGAAGACATTTATGCCCTGTTTGATGATAATCCCTCATTAGGCAGGGCGGAGGGCCTTTTTTTCTCTTCCGGCCGTATGTGTCAGAGCAGTAAAATCAAGGAAGGAAGATATTTCCGTCTTTATATGGCCATTCCTGTAAGGAGAGAGGGTAGCGGCAGCGGTGTGTACTGCCTCTACAGCGATGATTTCGGTGAGAGTTGGAGTATTATGGGTGAAGATGGTCCTGTGAGCGCTACCGCAGATGAAGCCAAGTGCGTGGAACTGCCGGACGGGAGTGTGCTGGTGAGCATACGCAAGAGCGGAGCGCGGGGTTTCAATCTTTACAAGGATGGGAGATGGGATAAAGAAGCCGATGCGCCGGCTATGAAAGGGGTAAATGCTTGCAACGGCGCCATTGTATGTGTTCCTGCCGTAAGGGTTATTGATGGTAAGAAGGTGGAGCTGTTGCTCCAGACCCTGCCTTTTTCCGGCAGCAGGGAAGATGTCGGCGTGTTTTATGCCGAACTTCCGTCAGAACTTAGTTCAAAGAGTATAGCCGGAGCCTTCAAGAAAGGAATGCAACTCTCGGAGGAGACCGGCGCCTACAGCGATATGGCAGTGCTCCGTGACGGCACTATAGCGGTATTATACGAGAACGACTTTTTCGACGGAGGATACGACATCCTTTATCGGCGCTGCTCCGTTTCGGAACTCACGCTTGGAGAATATAAATGAAACTATTAATATATGCATACCTACATAATGAATAACAATGCTCCTATTGAAGTTTACTGCTTCACACGCGGCGCATTGAACAAGATCAATAATTTCCAATATGCCTTTATCAATGATTAGCAATGAAATAACCGCACAATTCGCCTTGGAAGGCAAGGTGCTGGATGTGAAGCCGTTAGGAGAGGGCTTCATCAACGATACCTACATAGTAAGCACGGACGGACCGCGCTACATTCTGCAGCGCAAAAACAAAAATGTCTTTCCGGATGTCCCCGCCATGATGGACAATATAGCGGCGGTTACAGCACATATCAAAAAGAAAGTGAAGGAGCCCTTCCGCGAAACCCTCACCATTATTCCTGCCAAGGACGGAAGGCTGTTTTATCAAGACCCGGAAGGGGAGTATTGGGCCGTCTGCCTTTTCATAGAAGGTACAGTCACTTACGATGTCGCCGAGACGCCAGAAATGGCCCGTCAGGGAGGAATCGGCATAGGCCGCTTCCAATCGCTGCTCTCCGACTTCGACAAGCCTTTGGCAGAGGTGATAAAGGGCTTCCATAATATCCGCTGGCGCTTTAAGCAATGGGACGAAAGCCTTGCGGCTGATAAGGCCGGCCGCATCGGGGCTCTTTCGGAAGAGATTGCTTTCGTGCAGGAGCGCCGCAGACGGATGTTAGAGTTTTGGAAGATGGTGGAGGACGGAGTACTGCCGCTGCGAGTCACTCATAACGATACCAAACTCAGCAATTTCCTCTTCGACAAGGCTTCCGGCAAATTGCTTTGCGCCATCGATTTGGATACGGTCATGAACAGCACTTCGCTGAATGATGTCGGGGACGCTATCCGCTCCTATGCCAATAACACTGTTGAGGACGATTCCGACCTCTCGAAGGTATGGCTGCGCATGGATATGTACGATGCTTATATGGACGGCTATCTTTCCGAAAGGAAGGGGACGCTCACCGCATCCGAAAAGGAGTGGCTGGCTTTTGCCCCGCTCTACATCACTTACGAGCAGGTGCTTCGTTTCCTTATGGATTATATAGATGGTGATACTTATTACAAGATTGCCTATCCTGAGCATAATTTAGTGCGTACCCGCAACCAGATTGCCCTGCTGCGCAGCATGGAGGACAATTACACCAAGATGCAGGATGCAGTTAAAAATAAACTGTAAGCCTGATGCCGGACTTCACTTTTCCTTTTTTTGAACTGTAAAGAATTTCTTGACAGTTGCCGCTGCGTGCGGTATTTGAATACAAAAAAACAGCCAGTCGAAACCGATTGGCTGTTCTTTTAATAATAGTGTAAACAGTTACAGGTCTGCGAGTTCGGCAGCCATTTCGTCCTTGTGGCCTACCACAATGTCCTGATATTCATCCAAGCCGGTTCCGGCCGGAATCAGATGACCGCAAATCACATTCTCCTTAAGGCCTTCCAAATAGTCTACGCGACCGCGGATAGCGGCTTGGCTAAGAACTTTGGTGGTTTCCTGGAAGGAGGCTGCGCTTATGAACGAGTTTGTGTGCAGAGCAGCCTTGGTGATACCCTGAAGCACGAGCTTGGCTGTTGCGGGCTGTGCGGGACGGGTGCTCACAGGTTTAAGGCCCTGACGCTCGAGACTCGCATTTTCATTACTGAGGTCACGAGTGTTGATTATGTCGCCTTGCTGATATTTCTGGCTGTCGCCGGGAGCAAGAACATAATTCTTTCCGAATACGCTGTTGTTGGTGTCTATGAAATCCCACCTGTCCACTACTTCCTCGGGGAGGAACTGTGTATCGCCCGGGCTGGTGATTTCCACCTTGCGCATCATCTGGCGTACAATAATCTCGAAATGCTTGTCGTTTATCTTCACGCCTTGCAGACGATATACCGCCTGGACCTCATTCACAATATATTCCTGAGCCTTAACCGGACCGAGTACATTAAGAATATCCGAAGGAGATACACCTCCATCAGAGAGGGGAGAGCCGGCTCTCACATAATCATTTTCCTGTACCAATATCTGCTTGGTAAGAGGAATAAGATAGCTCTTTTCGTCTCCGCTCCTGTTCTTGACGATAATCTCGCGGTTGCCTCTCTTGATTTTGCCCATTGTAACTTCACCGTTAATCTCGGAGATAACTGCGGGATTGGATGGGTTGCGGGCCTCAAATAGCTCAGTAACTCGCGGCAGACCGCCGGTGATGTCGCTGGATTTTCCGATAGCGCGTGGAATCTTGATGACAATGTCACCGACTTTCACCGGATCACCCTCAGAAACAGAAATATGGGCTCCCACAGGCAGGTTGTACTGTTTGAGAGTCTTATCGTCTTTTCCTAAAATGAGCATGGTCGGGTTCTTGGTACGGTCTTTTGCCTCTATAATCACCTTGTCGGTGGACAGGGCGAATTCGTCACTGGATTCTTTACGGAAGGTTACTCCTTCCACCATATTCTCGAAAGCGATTTTACCGGTGGTATCCACAATCGTAATCGCATTATACGGATCCCATTCGCAGATAAGATCTCCCTTACTTACCTTGTCGCCTTCTTTCTTGTACAGGATAGAGCCGTAAGGAATATCATACTGGGAATATGCGTAGCCGGTGTTGCTGTCGAGAATGCGCAGCTCGGTCATACGGGAAATCACTACGGTTTCACTGTCACCGTTTTCATTTATGCGCTCGATGGTACGGAGTTCTTCGAAGTGAAGTGTTCCATCATATTTGCTTTCGACAGTAGAGTCCACTACAGCACCGCCTGCAGTACCGCCGACGTGGAAAGTACGAAGCGTGAGCTGAGTACCGGGCTCACCGATGGATTGGGCTGCGATAACACCTACAACCTCTCCCTTTTCTACCATCCTGCTGGTGGCAAGATTACGTCCATAGCACTTGGCACAAACTCCCTTGCGGCTTTCGCAAGTAAGCACCGAACGGATTTCCACCTGCTCGATGGGGAGAGAGTCAATGAGTGCGGCCTCATTTTCACAGATTTCCTCGCCTGCCTGCAGGATGAGTTCTCCTGTGATAGGGTTGAAGATATCGTGTACCGTAGTACGGCCAAGAATCCTTTCCCCGAGACTTTCCACTATGGTGTCTTTGTCTCTGATGGCTCTGGCTATGAGACCGCGCAGAGTACCGCAGTCGTCTTCAGTAACGATTACATCGTGCGAAACGTCCACTAAACGGCGGGTGAGGTATCCGGCGTCGGCTGTCTTCAAAGCCGTATCTGCCAGACCTTTACGGGCGCCGTGCGTACTGATGAAGTATTCGAGCACCGACATGCCTTCCTTAAGATTGGAGGTAATCGGGTTTTCGATAATTGCAGTCTCGCTCGCACCGCTCTTTTGGGGCTTGGCCATAAGGCCGCGCATACCGCATAGCTGCTTAATCTGCTGAGTGGAGCCGCGTGCTCCGGAGTCCAGCATCATATATACGGGATTGAAGCCTTGCTGGTCGGCAGAAATCTGTCTGGTAACTATTCCTGTGAGCTTATTGTCGATGCTGGTCCAAAGGTCGATAACCTTGTTGTAGCGCTCGTTGTTGGTAATAAAGCCCATTGCGAAGTTGTTCTTGATTTCTCCCACCTGCTTGTAGCCTTCCTCGATAAGGGTGTACTTCTCATTCGGGATAATGACATCACCGAGGTTGAAAGAGATGCCTGCGCGGAAAGCCTGGTCATAACCGAGATTCTTTATATCATCAAGGAATTGAGCTGTGCGTTGTACGCCGGTATTTTTTATAACCTTGGTAATAATATCGCGCAGAGCCTTCTTGCCAAGTGTTTCATTGACATAGGGAACTTCCTCAGGTACGAGTTGGTTCACAATGATTCGGCCGGCAGAAGTTTTTACAATCTCGTACCCCTTGCTAAGATCCTGCTTATCCTTAGCCAGGCGCACATTGATTTCGGCATGCATGTCAATCACCTTCTCGTTGTAGGCTATTATCACCTCCTCAGGGCCGTAGAAGGTCTTCCCTTCTCCTTTGGCACCCTTACGGAGCTTGGAAATATAATACAAGCCGAGCACCATATCCTGCGAAGGAACGGTAATAGGCGCACCATTGGCGGGGTTGAGAATGTTCTGACTGCCCAACATAAGGAGTTGAGCCTCCATGATGGCTGCGTTGCCAAGCGGGAGATGCACTGCCATTTGGTCGCCGTCAAAGTCAGCGTTGAAAGCAGTACAAGCCAATGGATGCAACTGTATGGCTTTGCCGGAAATCATTCGCGGCTGGAAAGCCTGTATGCCGAGTCTGTGGAGGGTCGGTGCGCGGTTGAGCAACACCGGATGACCCTTCATAACATTTTCTAAGATGTCCCAAATAACGGGGTCCTTGCGGTCTACAATCTTCTTGGCGCTCTTTACTGTCTTCACTATGCCGCGCTCAATGAGTTTGCGTATAATAAAGGGCTTGTAAAGTTCAGCAGCCATGTTTTGCGGGAGACCGCATTCATGCATATTGAGTTCAGGTCCGACAACAATAACCGAACGTGCAGAATAATCTACACGCTTACCCAGCAGATTCTGGCGGAAGCGGCCTTGTTTGCCCTTGAGGGAGTCGGAAAGACTCTTGAGGGCTCGGTTGCTTTCGCTCTTTACTGCGCTGGATTTCTTGCTGTTGTCGAAGAGGCTGTCCACCGCTTCTTGAAGCATGCGCTTCTCGTTGCGGAGAATAACTTCAGGAGCCTTTATCTCTATGAGTTTCTTGAGACGATTGTTACGGATTATCACCCGCCTATAGAGGTCGTTGAGGTCGGAAGTCGCAAAGCGGCCGCCGTCCAGCGGAACGAGGGGGCGCAAATCAGGAGGTATAACAGGGACAACCTTTATAATCATCCACTCGGGACGATTCACTTCTTTGCTTTCCTGGAACCACTTGACTACCTGGAGCCTCTTGAGGAGATCTGATTTACGCTGCTGCGATGTCTCGGAAATCATCCTTTCGCGGAGTTCCTTGCCGAGAGCATCCACATCAATTCTCTTGAGGAGTTCGTAAACTCCCTCGGCACCCATTTTTGCAATGAATTTTTGAGGATCGGTGTCGGGGAGATTCTCATTTCCGGGAAGTTTGGCGAGCGCATCCATGTATTCATCCTCCGAAAGGAGTTCCATCTGCTCCAATCCGCTGTCGCCACTCTGAATTACTGCGTATTTTTCGTAATAGATGACGCTTTCCAATCTTTTGGCGGGAAGTCCCAGCAGGGCGCTGATCTTATTGGGGGCGTTTTTGAAGTACCAAACATGGGCTACCGGAACGGTGAGGGTGATATGACCCATACGTTCGCGGCGAACCTTCTTTTCGGTAACCTCCACGCCGCATCTGTCACAAACGATGCCGCGATAGCGGATTCTCTTATATTTTCCGCAATAGCACTCATAATCCTTTGTGGGACCGAATATTTTCTCGCAGAAGAGACCATCCCTCTCAGGCTTATAGGTGCGGTAGTTTACCGTCTCCGGCTTGAGTACTTCACCACAACTCCTCTCTATAATGTCCTCCGGAGAGGCAAGAGAGATGCCGATGGTTTTGAAATTGCTCTTAACTTTATTGTCTTTATTGTTGAAAGTGGGCATTTTCTACTTTACTTATTCTTGATTATTCCAGAGTAACTTTAAGTCCGAGACCCCTGAGTTCGTGCAGAAGCACATTCAGAGACTCCGGAATGCCTGGTGTCGGCATCGGGTCGCCTTTGACTATGGCCTCGTAGGTTTTGCTCCTGCCCGTAACGTCATCCGACTTTACAGTAAGGATTTCCTGCAGGGCATTGGCTGCGCCAAAGGCCTCCAGAGCCCATACCTCCATTTCTCCGAAACGCTGGCCGCCGAATTGGGCCTTGCCTCCGAGAGGCTGTTGGGTAATGAGTGAGTACGGGCCGATAGAACGGGCATGCATCTTATCGTCTACCATATGGTCGAGCTTAATCATATAGATTATACCGACTGTGGCGCTTTGGTCGAACCAGTCACCGGTACCGCCATCACGGAGCCGTGTTTTGCCGTAGCGCGGCAAACCGGCCTTGTCGGTGTAGTCGCAGATTTCTTCGTTGCTGGCACCATCGAAAATCGGGGTGCTGAATTGAACACCTAATTTTTGACCGGCCCATCCGAGCACGGTTTCATAAATCTGACCAAGGTTCATACGTGAAGGTACTCCCAAGGGATTGAGGACGATGTCCACAGGGGTGCCGTCATCAAGGAAAGGCATATCTTCGCGTCTAACAATCTTAGCGATGATACCCTTGTTTCCATGGCGTCCGGCCATCTTGTCACCCACAGTAATCTTGCGCTTCTTGGCTATATACACCTTTGCAAGCTGCATTACTCCGTTGGGGAGCTCATCGCCTACCTTAAGTTGGTCCACTTCTCTTTTACAAACAGCCGCCTCTGCCTTTAAGGCTATGCAGTAGTTGTTGATGAGGTCGTGTATTTGAACATTGGTATTGTCCTTTTCGCTCGTCCACTTATTGGAATTTATATTTTCGTAATCGATATCCTTGAGCAGTTCGGCAGTGAACTTCTTGTCTTTGGCTAATATTTCCACACCGTAAAGGTCGTAAATACCGGCGCTCTTTTTTCCTTTGGTAAGGGTGTTAAGTCTTGTGAGGAAGTCTGTGCGAAGTTTTTCCGCCTTGCGATTGAATTCCTGCTCACGGAGCTCGGCCTTGGTTTTTATATCATCACCGCTTGTCTTCTTGCGTCCGCTCATCTTGGCGGCCTTGGCATAGAGGGCAGTCCTGATAACTGTACCTGAGAGGCTGGGATTGGCCTTAAGGGATGCATCCTTGACATCTCCGGCACTGTCACCGAAAATAGCCTTGAGGAGTTTCTCCTCGGGACTCGGATCGCTTTCCCCCTTGGGCGTAATCTTGCCTATCATAATATCACCCGGCTCAATATGAGCGCCGATGCGTACAATACCGTCTTTATCGAGATTTTTTGTAGCTTCTTCGCTTACATTGGGGATATCGAAAGTGAGTTGTTCCATACCGCGCTTGGTGTCGCGCACCTCGGTCAGGTATTCATCCACGTGGATGCTAGTAAGTATATCCCACTTTACCATCTCCTCACTGATTACGATGGCATCCTCGTAGTTATAACCCTTCCATGGCATAAATGCCACCATTAGGTTGCGGCCGAGCGCAAGTTCACCGTTCTGAGAAGCATAGCCTTCGGTGAGAACCTGTCCCTTCTTTACCTTATTGCCTTTGCGGACAATGGGAGTAAGGGATATGCAGGTGCTCTGATTAGTGCGGCGCCAAATAGGAAGTTTGTATATGGTTTCTTCGGGAGCGAAAGAAACAAAGCTTTCTTCTTCCGTGCGGTCGTATTTTATACGTATCTCGTTGGCATCCACATAGGTAACAGTGCCATCTCGCTCTGCTATGTATTGAGTGCGGGAGTCAAGGCAAACCCTTTGCTCCAGTCCGGTGCCCACAATCGGGGCTTCGGGCTTGAGAAGCGGAATGGCCTGACGCATCATATTTGCTCCCATGAGGGCGCGGTGTGCATCATCATGCTCCAGGAAGGGGATGAGAGAAGCGGCCACCGAGGCCATCTGATTGGGTGCTACGTCCATATAGTTCACCTCTTGCTTGCTTACCACGGGGAAGTCAGCTTCAAGGCGGCACTGTATGCGGTCTTCTTTGATGGTGCCGTCGTCTTCCATCTTCACTTTGGCGAGAGAAACAAGCGTATGTTCCTCTTCCTCTGCGGTCATATATAAGGCTCCGGAGGCGGAAAGGTCCACTTTGCCGTCCTTAACTTTGCGATATGGAGTTTCTATGAATCCTAACCTGTCAATACGGGCATATACGCAAAGACTGCTTATAAGACCGATATTGGGGCCTTCCGGTGATTCAATCGGACAGAGACGGCCATAGTGAGTGTAATGCACGTCACGAACCTCGAAGCCTGCCCTTTCGCGGGAAAGACCTCCGGGGCCGAGTGCACTCAGACGTCTCTTGTGAGTGATTTCAGCAAGAGGATTGGTTTGATCCATGAACTGACTCAACTGGCTCGTTCCGAAGAAAGAGTTTATAACGCTGCTGAGCGTTTTAGCGTTGATCAGGTCGACGGGTTTGAATTGTTCGCTGTCGCGAATGTTCATACGTTCGCGTATGGTGCGGGCCATGCGGGCGAGACCTACGCTGAACTGGTTGGCCAATTGTTCGCCTACTGTGCGCACGCGCCTGTTTGAGAGGTGGTCGATATCATCTACCGTAGCCTTGTTGTTGATGAGGCGCACTAAGTATTTGATGATTTCTACAATATCGTTCTGAGTGAGAACTCTGGTCGCAGCGTCGGTATCGAGTCCGAGCTTGCGATTCAAGCGATAGCGGCCCACCTCGCCGAGGTCGTATCTCTTCTCGCTGAAGAAGAGCTTGTCGATGACATCCCTTGCGGTACTCTCATCGGGCGGTTCAGAATTGCGAAGTTGTTTGTAGATATAGTTGACAGCTTCGATTTCTGTATTGGTCGGGTCTTTTTGCAGGGTATTGAAGATGATGGCATATTCGTTTGTGGATGCCTCATCCTTCTGGACAAGGATGCTTTTCACATCAGTATCCAAAATCGCTTCAATGGTTTCATCATCCAATACAGAGTCTCTTTCCACTATGGGGAGAGTACGTTCGATAGGGATGATTTCACCGGTATCTTCGTCTTCGAAATCTTCCACCCAGGTCTTTAGCACTTTGGCTGCAAGCCTGCGATCCCTGTTTGCATTAAGCGCCTTTTTGTTAACGGGCACCTCGTCTGCAAGGCCGAAGATATCTATAATGTCTTTATCGGAATTAAAGCCGATAGCCCTGAGCAGGGTGGTTACGGGCAGTTTCTTTTTGCGGTCGATGTAAGCGTACATCACATTGTTGATGTCGGTGGCAAACTCGATCCACGATCCCTTAAACGGAATAATGCGTGCAGAATACAGCTTGGTGCCGTTTGCGTGCATACTCCTGTCGAAGAAAACACCCGGAGATCTGTGCAGTTGCGAAACTATTATACGCTCGGAGCCGTTTATTACAAATGTACCGGACTCGGTCATATAGGGGATATTGCCCAGAAATACATCTTGTACTATGGTGTCGAAGTCCTCATGATCCAAATCGGTACACGAAAGGCGAAGTTTGGCCTTCAGGGGAACACTGTAGGTCAATCCTCTCTGAAGACACTCTTCTACCGAATACTGCGGTGGATTTATGAAATAGTCGATGAACTCCAGTTTGTAGCTGTTGCGCGTATCTTCAATGGGGAAAACTTCTTGAAACACCCTGAACAATCCCTCGTTCTTGCGATTTTCGGGAGAGGTCTCCATCTGGAAGAAATCCCTGAAGCTTTTCAGTTGAACTTCCAGCAGATCGGGGTATTCCAAAATTTTCGATGTAGCGAAGTTTATGCGTTTGCTACCATTGGTTTTTTTTGACATTCTGCCTTATTTGTTAAAACTTTTTTATACGGAAAAAGGTTTAGAGCCTATTTATCCCCGGCTCTAAACCTGTTTTTCCCCTTGGGCAGGGGTCCCCTTCAAGGGGAGAGGAAAATTATTTAACCTCAACCTCGGCTCCGGCATCCTCAAGGGTTGCTTTGAGCTGTTCGGCTTCTGCCTTGGAAACCTTCTCCTTGATGGGCTTCGGGGCTGCATCAACGAGGTCCTTGGCTTCCTTCAGACCAAGTCCGAGGGCATCCTTCACGGCCTTGATAACCTGAAGTTTAGCCTGGCCGGCACTGGTGAGGATAACATCAAATTCAGTCTGCTCTGCAGGACCGGCATCGGCTGCTGCTGCAGCGGGTCCGGCAACAGCAACTGCTGCGGCTGCGGGTTCAATGCCGTATTCTTCTTTGAGGATCTTTGCAAGTTCCTGAACGTCTTTTACAGTAAGGTTTACCAACGCTTCTGCAAGTGCTTTTACGTCTGCCATAATTGTTTTGTTTTTAAATTGTTATTGTTATTTATTACTATTATTATCTTTCTTCGAGGGTTTTCACCACACCGGCTATAGTCTGAGGAGCGCTTTGAACGGCGCTGATAACATTGCGTATCGGGCTCTGTAGAAGGGCTACGATATCGGCAATGAGTTCCTCTTTGCTCTTTACAGCAACAAGCTCGGCCAGTTTATCGGCGCCGATATATGCGCATTCCTGCACATAAGCGCCTTTGAGCTGCGGTTTTTCTTCCCTTGCCTTCTGCCATTTTTCGATAAGTTTGGCAGGAGAGTTGGGAACTTCGCAGAACATGACGGCGGTGTTGCCCTTGAGCAGTTCGCTTAGAGACTGTATTTCTTCGTTGCCTGTTGCTTTGAAGACATTGGCAAGCAGGGTGTTCTTTACAACCGTGAGCTTGATGCCTTCTTTAAAGCATTCGCGGCGCAACTGAGAGGTCTTTTCTGCATTGAGACCTTCGATGTCGGTGAGGTAAAAGTTTGGATACTGCCTCAGTTCGGCAGAGATATTCTCGATCACCTGAGCTTTAAGTTCTTTCTTCATAGTATCCTCCTTTTATGCTAAATTAAAGAATGCCTTGGCATCCACTTTTACGCCCGGGCTCATAGTAGTGCATATTGCAGCACTCTTGATATATGTACCTCTGAGAGATTGAGGCTTGAGCTTGGATATTGCGTGAAGCACCTCAGCGGCGTTCTGATAGATCTGTTCTGTGGTGAATGAGACTTTACCTATTGCACAATGTACAATACCTGCCTTGTCTACCTTGAAATCTATCTTACCGGCCTTAACCTCCTTGACGGCGTTGCCTATTTCCATAGTAACCGTTCCGGTTTTGGGGTTGGGCATGAGGCCGCGGGGACCAAGTATCCTTCCTAACTGACCTAATTTAGCCATTACGGTAGGGGTGCAGACAATAACATCGATGTCTGTCCAGCCTCCTTTAATTTTATCTATATATTCATCCAGCCCTACATAATCTGCACCTGCGGCTTTAGCCTCTTCTTCCTTATCGGGGGTGCAGAGTGCAAGCACGCGTACTTCCTTGCCGGTACCGTTGGGAAGAGTCACGACGCCGCGAATCATCTGATTGGCCTTGCGGGGATCCACTCCTAAATTAACCGACAATTCAACAGTAGCGTCGAACTTGGTATATGTTATATCCTTTAAAAGTTCGCAGGCCTCCCAAAGGGGATAAAGTTTGGAATGGTCGTACTTGGCACGAACTTCCTTCTGATTTTTTGTCAATTTACTCATAATGCCTGTATTTTAAAGGTTTTCTGGGAATTCGCCCTTTACGGTGATGCCAAGGCTCCTAGCGGTGCCTGCAACCATCTTCATGGCAGATGCCAGGGTGAAACAGTTGAGGTCAGCCATTTTCCCTTCCGCTATGGTCCTTACCTGATCCCAGGTAACAGAGGCCACCTTATTGCGGTTAGGTTCGCCTGAAGCCTTGCTTATTTTCGCTGCTTCTTTGAGCGATACAGCAACGGGGGGCTGTTTTACCTCGAAGGTAAAGGACTTGTCGGAATACACGGTAATAACTACCGGAAGAGTCTTGCCTGCCTGGTCCTGCGTCTTGGCATTGAATGCCTTGCAGAAGTCCATTATATTCAGACCTTTGCTTCCGAGTGCCGGTCCTACCGGAGGTGCGGGATTCGCTGCTCCGCCTTTGATTTGGAGCTTAATGAATCCGGTAACTTCTTTTGCCATTTTACTTTATTCTTTTGTTACTTGTGTAAAGCTGAGTTCAAGTTGGGTTTTGCGTCCGAAGATGACAACAATTACTTTCACTTTGCTCCTGTCTTCTAAAATCTCGTCTACAGTGCCGCTGAAGCCGCTGAACGGGCCGTCGGTGATCTTTACAGACTCTCCGACCGCATAATTCACAACGGTTTCTGCCAATGCGTCCACATTCTGATCCTGGACGCCCATAATGCGCTGAGCTTCCTCGTCTCGAATGGGTACGGGTATTCTTTCGAACTGGGTTCCGGAGGCGTTGGTCTCCCTCTTTTCGGTAAGAAAACCGGACATGCCCGGAACGTGGTTGCGGATGATGTTCTCCAGCTGCGGACTAAGCACAGCTTGAATCAAAACATAGCCGGGGAAGAGCAGCTTGTCCACTACTTTCCTCTTGCCGTTTTTTGTTACAATTTCTTTTTTGGATGGTACGAGCACCTGCCCTACCTGTTCCTGGATTCCGCTGCGTTCTATCTCTTTCTCGAGATATTCCTTGGCCTTGTTTTCTTTTCCTCCCGCAGTCCTAAGAACATACCATTTCTTTTCACTCATTACAGGACTGTTACAAGGTGTAGATAAAGGTCATCAAACGCTGAAAAACGAAGTCAATCACTGCAAGCCCGATTGCAAGTATAACGGTGCACACTATGACCAGCAGAGCGGAACTCTGCAGTTTCTGCCAAGCGGGCCACGTTGTCTTGTGCACAAGCTCGACATGACACTCCTTCAAGTAATTGATAAACTTTTTCATCTTTACATTTAATGGGCCTTTCCGGTGGAAGCTTTGGATTGACCTTATTAAACACTGCCGGATCGTAACCTCCGACATGGCAGGGGAAGTAGGATTCGAACCCACATCTACGGTTTTGGAGACCGCCGAACTACCCTTGTTCTATTCCCCTAATAAAGCGGGCATTGGCAAGCCGTACCCGCTTTTAAAAATCCGTCAGATTAACCAAGAACCTTGATTACCTGACCTGCGCCTACAGTGCGGCCGCCTTCGCGGATAGCAAAGCGAACGCCTTCATTAAGGGCAACAGCGGTGATAAGAGTTACATCGATCTCTACGTTGTCGCCGGGCATCACCATCTCAACGCCTTCGGGGAGCATAATTTCTCCGGTAACATCGAGGGTGCGGATGAAGAACTGAGGACGATAGTGGTTGTGGAACGGAGTGTGACGGCCGCCTTCTTCCTTCTTAAGCACATAAATCTGTGCGAGGAAGTGCTTATGCGGAGTGATGGTGCCGGGCTTGGCAACAACCTCGCCGCGCCTTACATCATTCTTGTCTACACCGCGGAGGAGAAGACCTACGTTATCTCCGGCCTCGCCCTGGGGCAGAAGCTTGCGGAACATCTCAACGCCGGTAACAACGGTGCTCCTGGGCTTCTCGCTGAAGCCTACGAGCTCTACGGGGTCATTCACGTGAATGGTACCGCGCTCGATACGGCCGGTAACAACGGTGCCGCGTCCGGTAATGGAGAAGATGTCCTCAACAGGCATAAGGAAAGGCTTCTCATTCTCACGAAGAGGAATGGGAATATATTCGTCAACTGCATCCATAAGTTCCATAACCTTGTCTTCCCACTCAGGTTCGCCGTTGAGGGCGCCGAGTGCAGAACCACGGATAACGGGAGCGTCATCGCCGCCAAAGTTGTATTTATTAAGAAGGTCGCGAACCTCCATCTCTACGAGATCAAGCATTTCTGCATCGTCTACGAGGTCTACCTTATTAAGGAAAACAACGATCTTCGGAACGTTCACCTGGCGAGCCAAAAGTACGTGCTCGTTGGTTTGGGGCATAGGACCGTCAGTAGAGGCAACCACGAGGATTGCTCCGTCCATCTGGGCGGCACCTGTAACCATGTTCTTAACATAGTCAGCGTGACCGGGGCAGTCTACGTGAGCGTAGTGACGGTTGGCGGTTTCGTACTCTACGTGGGTAGAGTTGATGGTTATACCGCGCTCCTTCTCTTCGGGGGCGTTGTCAATCTGGTCGAAGGACTTGAGGTGGCCCTCGTTACCGGGAACCTTCTCTGAAAGCACCTTGGTGATAGCTGCAGTGAGGGTTGTCTTACCGTGGTCAACATGGCCGATAGTACCTATATTGACGTGCGGTTTAGTTCTTTGGAATGTTTCTTTTGCCATAATATTATGATAATTTTTTTAAAGTTGTCAAACATAAAAACAGAGCCGATGATGAGAATTGAACTCATGACCTCATCCTTACCAAGGAGGCGCTCTACCCCTGAGCTACATCGGCTTTAAAATTGAGCGGAAAACGAGATTCGAACTCGCGACCCTCAGCTTGGAAGGCTGATGCTCTACCAACTGAGCTACTTCCGCCTTTTCTGCTCCACAAAAACGCTGACGCCTCCTAAAACCCTTGCACAAGGTGCTTGGATACGTGAAACAAAGTGTGGGCAAGGATGGGTTCGAACCACCGTAGGCGTAAGCCGGCAGATTTACAGTCTGCTCCGATTGACCACTCCGGCACTTGCCCTTTTTAATTTCAGTCGTGCTTTTGCTGGACAGAATCGAGCCGATGGGGGGATTCGAACCCGCGACCCCGAGATTACAAATCACGTGCTCTGGCCAACTGAGCTACATCGGCTTTATTTCAAGCCCTTTTCGCGAAAGGGACTGCAAAGATAGAAATTATTTGTGATTTGCCAAAAAATTCCGCAAAAAATTTGCAATGGATTTTTTGTCCAATCCGCACTTTTCCCTCTGAGATGTTTGAGAAGCATGTAAAACAAACTCATCGGGTATGCCAAGTCCTTTTATATCAATAAGATGCTTTTTCTCCGCCAGATACTCCGCAATAGCCCCGAACAGCCCGCCTTTAAGGCATCCGTCCTCTATTGTAATCACATGCGCGTATGTGCGTGCTATATGCTCCAAAGTATCGGCATCCAAAGGCTTCAAAAAACGGAAATTATATACGCCCACCTTGCCGGGGAATTCCTTTGCCGCTTCCAATGCCCGGTTCACTACGGGTCCTATGGCGATTATAGCAACTTCCGAACCTTCCATCAGCGTTTCCGCTTTACCAACGGGCAGTTCTTCAAAGGGGGATGATTTCCAATCGACGCCTTCTCCGTTGCCGCGGGGATACCTTATGATAAACGGTCCTTTTTTCCATTTGAGGGCGGTGTACATCAGGTTTTTCATTTCTTTTTCATCTTTCGGGGCGCTTATTGTCATACCCGGGATGGCCCTGTATGCCGAAAGGTCGTAGGCTCCATGATGTGTCGCTCCGTCTTCCCCAACAAGACCCGCCCTGTCAAAGCAGAATATTACCGGCAGGCTTTGAATGGCGGCATCGTGAATTATTTGATCATATGCCCTTTGCGAGAAAGAAGAATAGATAGCGCAGAAAGGTCTGAGCCCTCCCGCTGCAAGGCCTGCCGAGAAAGTTGCGGCATGCGATTCCTCTATGCCGACATCATAAAAGCGGTCGGGAAACTCCTGAGAATATTTTGTCATGCCGCTGCCGCTTGCCATGGCGGGTGTGATTCCTACAACTTTGGAATCTTGGGCGGCTAAAGTGCATAGGACTTCTCCAAACACATCCTGATAGCGGTCCGCTGTCTGTTTTCCTGCTATGCGCTCACCGGTGGCAGGGTCGAACTTGCCGGGGGCGTGCCAGGTTACAGGCTCTGTTTCGGCAGGTACATAGCCTTTGCCCTTGACTGTTATGCAGTGAAGGATTCTGGGGCCGCCCAGGTCTTTCAAACGTCTGAGAGCATTAACAACCTGTCCTATATCGTTCCCATCGATGGGTCCGAAGTATCTGAGCCCGAGGTCCTCGAATAATCCGCCGCCGCTTTTCCGCACCAGCCATGTCTTGATGCTGCGTATGACATTTTGAACCATCTGCCTTATACCCCTGTCTCCCAAACTGTCCCAAACCTTATTCTTAAAGGCGTTGTACTTGCGCGAAGTGGTGAGTTTGAGAAGTATGCCGTGCACACCGCTATTATTGTAGTCTATTGAAATATTGTTGTCGTTGAGAATAATCAGAATGTCAGACTTGTTTGCCACCACATTATTAAGACCCTCGAAAGCGAGGCCGCCGGTGAGGGCGCCGTCTCCGATAAGGGCCACCACTTTTTCCTTGCGGCCTTGTAGCTTGGCTGCTTCGGCAAGACCTAAGGCGGCAGAAACAGAGGTGGATGAGTGACCGGCTCCGAAAACATCGTATTCGCTTTCGTCTCTTCGCAGAAAGCCGCTTATGCCGTTTTGGGAGCGAAGACTTTTGAAGGCGTCCCTGCGTCCGGTAAGAATCTTGTGGGCATAAGCCTGATGGCCCACATCGAAGACTATCTTGTCGGATGGAGCATCATACACATAATGCCAGCCCACAATGAGTTCCACGGTCCCAAGACTTGAGGCCACATGTCCGGGATTCACGGCACAGCATTCTATTATATAGTCTCTCAACTCTTTGCAGAGTTGTTCCAGCTGCCTTATATCAAGAGATTTAAGGTCTGCGGGAGAGTTTATGGTGTCTAACAGTTCGTACATCAGCAAACAAAGATAAGCAAAGAAAATGATTATTCCATCTCCCCGAAATCATATGGCCTTTTGTGCATTTTATCAAAAATTTCTATCTTAGCGCACTTAAAACATACAAATATGGCAGAAAAAATTAGAAAGTTTATAAACGATTATCCGTCGGCAAGGTGGGCGGCGCTCATTCTCATCTCTTTGATGATGTTCTTCGCCTATATGTTCGTGGACGTAATGAGTCCTCTTCAGAGTCTTGTGGAACAGCAGAGGGGTTGGACACCGAAGATTTTCGGCACTTACGCCGCTTCAGAATACATACTGAATGTGTGCGGCTTCCTGATTATTGCAGGCATTATTTTAGACAAGATGGGAGTGCGCTTCACCGGCATACTTGCCTCAAGCATGATGTTCTTTGGCGCAGCCATTAAGTTCATAGGCGTTTCCGATTGGTTCCAGACCACTGCATTCAATGAATGGCTCGGCACCTGGTGGGTATCCATGCCCGGCAGCGCCAAGATGGCAAGTCTCGGATTCATGATATTCGGCTGCGGTTGCGAAATGGCCGGCACCACAGTTTCCAAGAGTATAGCCAAATGGTTCAAGGGTAAAGAGATGGCGCTCGCCATGGGTCTCGAGATGGCTATTGCGCGCATAGGCGTATTCGCTGTCTTCAGCATAAGTCCCGCCATAGCAGCTAAATTCGGCACAATTGCGGCGCCCATAGGCTTTTGCACTGTTTTGCTTCTTATAGGTGTAATCAATTTCTTGGTGTTCAGCGTAATGGACAAGAAGTTCGATTCTCAGCTTATTGATGCCGGTCTCTTGAAGGCCAAGAAAGATCGCAAACCGGAAGATGAGTTCCAAATCAAAGATTTAGGCAAAGTGTTCGGCTCGAGGAGCTTTTGGACGGTAGCTATACTCTGCGTGCTCTATTACAGCGCGATTTTCCCGTTCCAAAGGTACGGGGCCAATATGCTTCAATGCAATATCGGCGACCTCACTCCACAGCAGGCGGCCAATATCTTCCGTTGGTTCCCTATAGGTGCGGCCATAGTGACTCCTTTCCTGGGGGCTTACCTCGACCATAAAGGAAAAGGCGCAACAATGCTTATATTCGGCTCACTGCTTCTGATTATCTGCCATTTGGTATTTGCTTTCCTGTTGCCTGCAACTCACAGCAAACTTTTGGCTTACAGCACTATAGTTCTTTTAGGCATCAGCTTTGCCCTTGTTCCCGCTGCTCTTTGGCCTTCCGTTCCCAAGATTATACCGCACAAAATACTCGGCTCTGCCTACAATCTTATCTTCTGGGTTCAGAACATAGGTCTCTTCTTGGTGCCTTTGCTCATCGGTTCGGTTTTGCAGGCATCCAACGCCAATAATCCGGCAGTCATTGCAGCCAGGGAAGCGGGAGCTGAATTCATCCCCTACAATTATACTGTGCCCCTGATTATCTTTGCCTGCTTCGGCGTGGCGGCTCTTGTTGTGGCCATCTATCTTAAAGCCCTCGACTCCAAAAAGAATCTCGGCCTCGAAATGCCGAATATCGTAAAGGATTAAATGGGCCGTAAAGCCATATTCAAAAGCAGCGCCTTGGCATGGATAGCCTTGGCGCTGTTGGTTGTTCCGATGTTCGGCTCGTATTTCTTCGACGACATGTTCAGCACCGTGTCGAACATCTTCAACGACCCTTCCATGCTTGAATTGGGCTGGGGTCAAGAGGAATATGGCAAATACACATCCGGCTATTCCATACTCTGCATTTTCGGCGGTCTGATAATATGCGGAATGCTTTTAGACAAATGGGGCGTGCGTATTACAGGCTCCATTTTTGTCGGACTGATGGTAATGGGGGCGGGGATTTCGACATGGGCCATAAGTTCCGGTCTTCCTCCCGCTCAGTCTTTACAGATAGCCTGGGTGGGATGTATGATTTTCGGCTTGGGCTCGGAGATTGCCGGAGTTGCAGTGACGCGCTCTATTGCCAAATGGTTCAAAGAGGGGAATATGGCCTTCGCCATGGGCTTGCAATTATCTATAGCCCGTCTGGGCACCGCTGCGGCATTCATAATTTCTCCTATTTTGATTGGGGAAAAGGCAGGAATATATACTCTTAGGGAGACTGCGCGTCCTGCGATGCTTGGAATGCTCCTGCTGATTGTGGGCGCTGTTTTTTGGGCTGTCTTTGTGGCGATGGATGCGCGCTTCGACAAAAATCGCGGCCTTATGGATAAGAGGGGTACCGCAGAAGAAGATAAATTCCGTTTCAGCGATGTGTTGAAAGTGCTTGGCAATAAGAATTGGTGGCTGATTGCTTTGCTCTGCGTATTTTTTTACAGCAGTGTGATAGCTTTTAAAAAGTTCGCCGGCGCCATTCTCGTGCCGCGCTTCGGTGTTTCCTCTCAGACTGTCGGATTGATGGCTACGATTCTGCCGTTTTCCACCGTGGTGTTTGCTCCGCTTTTCGGTCTTATGGTAGATAAAAAGGGACAGGGCACCAGATGGATGCTGATAGGGGCCTTCTTAGCTTTTGCAGCTCATCTTCTGATAGGATTCGCCCCTTCGGGGAATCCTTTATGGGGATATGTAAGCATGATATTGCTTGGCTTCAGCTATTCGCTTGTGCCGGCGGCAATGTGGCCGAGCGTACCGAAGGTAATCCCCGAAAAGATGTTAGGTACAGCCTTCGCTCTTATTTACTGGGTGCAGAATTTAGGGCTTTGGGCATTCAAGCGCATAGCGGGCAAACTCTTGCAAGACTATACTCCTCTTAGCGCGGAAATCATGTTTATTGCCGTGTGCGTGGCAGCGCTTGTCCTCGCCTTTCTACTGCTTCGCTCCTCACGCGCACATCCCGAATTGGCTTTGGACAGCCCTTCGGTTAAGCGTACCAAGTCCTGATTGTTGGACCAGGAGGTCGTTGTCGGAATGCCGGCTCTTCGTTAGATTGTCAGATATTGGTTAGAATATCGGCTTTTCGTAGGATTGTTCTAAAACGGAAGGTCATCACTGCTTGAGGAGTCCGGAAGATCCGGAGTGTCGCCAGGAATATCTTCCTGCACGGGTGCAGGCTCGGGTTCCTGACGGCTTCCGCCTTGCTGTGTACGTGTGCGCTGATAGCCTCCTTGCTGTTCGCCTTGTGCTACATATTGCTCCTCGCTATCGGAGCGACGGCCGAGCAGTTGCAGATTGTCCACGGTAATTTCGGTGGTATATTTCTTCACACCATCCTGTCCCACGTAGGAGCGTGTGCGTATCCGCCCTTCTATATAGAGTTGAGTGCCTTTACGTACAAATTTTTCTACAATGTCTGCAGCCTGGCGCCAGGCCACTATATTGTGCCATTCGGTGTTTTCGCGTTGTTCACCGCTGCGGTCGCGGTATCTTTCAGTAGTGGCTAAGGAAAATGTAGCGACTTTTGTGCCGGCGCTTGTACCGGCTCCATCGAGGTAACGTACATCAGGGTCTCTTCCAACGTTACCGATAAGCATTACTTTATTAAGTGACATAAATCTAAAAATTAATCTCCACAAATATAAACATTTAGTTCAATCTGCGGAGAAAATTCAAAAATAAAAAAACTATTCTTCCTTAAGCCTTAAAAACGAATAGCCAAATCTCTCGCAGGCTGCCTTTTCCAAAGCTTCGCGGTCGTCGGGATGTGCGATGGAAATGAGGGCTTTAGCCCTTTGTGCCAAGTTTTTATTACGCAGATAGACTATGCCCCATTCTGTTGCGACATATTGCGTTTGGAAGCGGGTGGTAACCACTCCGGCGCCGACTTTCAGGGTCGGAACTATCTTGCTTTCCCCTCTATTGGTGCGGGACTGCAGGGCAATGAAGGTCTTGCCTCCTTCGGAAAGCGAGCAGCCATACATAAAGTCGTGTTGTCCGCCTATTGAAGAGTAAATTATCTCACCGATGGAATCAGCACAAATCTGACCTGTTAAATCCACCTCTATAGCGGAATTGATTGCGCAGGCCTTCGGATTTTGCCGGATGATGAAGGGGTCGTTGGTATAGGCGCAATCGTAAAACCTCACGGACGGATTTTTATGCATGGCCTTGTAAACATCCTTGGAACCTATGCAAAATGAAGCTGTGCCTACGCCCGGGTGCACTTTTTTGAGCGAATTATCTATTACTCCCAATTCCATCAGCCTGTAAGCGCCATCTGTCATGGCCTCTGTATGCAGTCCGAGATGCTTATGGTCTTTAAGTGCATTCATGGTGGCATTGGGAATGCCTCCCACGCCAATTTGCAGACAGGCCCCGTCCGGAATCTCTGCCGCAATATAGCGCCCTATGGCTTCTTCGATGGGGGAGGGCTCGCCGATTTTCATATCTACGCAGGGCACGTCGCAAAGCACCGCCGCATCTATCTTGCTTTCGTGAATGAGGCACTCTCCGTAAAGATAGGGGACACTCTTATTTACCTGTGCAATAATGCGCGATGCGCATTCCACCGCTGAAACCGTAATATCGCCAGCAACTCCATAGGAGCAATAACCGTTTTCGTCCGGTAGCGAACAGTTGATGACTGTAACATCCAAAGGCAGTTCCTTGCGGCGGAACAATCCGGGGACTTCGCCCAAGAAAGCGGGAATCATAGACCCCCAGCCATCATTTATCCATTTGCGGATATCGGGGGCAGGGAAGAGACTGTTTACAATAAAAACATCTTTATATGCAGGGTCGGTCGTGAAGGGAGCAGGCTTGCTTGTAATATTAAAGCCGCTGTAAATTTGCACACCCTTGAGTTCGGAAGCCCTTCGCGCCAAAGCCTCTTGAATAAGCTCAGGCACTGCAGCATCTCCCTGAAAAAAGACCGCATCACCGCTGTTGATTAACTTTACGGCTTCGTCTGCACTAACGTACTTCATCTTCAACTAATTTACGGAATATTCCTAACCTTTCATCGAGCCTGACGAAGTCTTCCTCTGCAAGCATTTGTGACACGCATACCCGTATGCCCTGCTTGCCGCTTCCGGTACTGTTGAGGGCAATGGCATTTATGCCGCATCTCATAAGCATTGATAAGAGATCCACATTGCTGATGTCCTCATAGCCCACGGTATAGAAAAAACCATCCCCAATGCTTTGGTCAATGTCCTTATCGTAAACTAAATGGAAACCGTGCTTTTCAAATATTTCCTTGCTTCGGTGAGCCCTGCGGCCGTATTCGCGGAGTTCGGATACAAAGTCGTAGGTGCCGTCCGCTGCAGCTTTAAACATAGCTGATAAAGCGTATTGCGCCGAGTGCGAACAGCCGGCTGAGCACACATAGCAATAAGTGAGCATAAAGTTGTCGCCGAAGCTGCCCAAGCCGTAGCGGCGGCGGAGTTCGGGATATTCTCTATGATAGAGTTTGTTGGAGATGGCAGTGATGGCTATGCGCTCTCCGGCGTAAGAGAATATTTTTGAGCCTGAAATCATAAGCGCATAATTATCGGTGTATTTGGCGACAGTGGGTTGGAAGGGCGGTTCGAAAGGCTTGGAGAGGTCGTTCCTGAAGTCCATGCACATATAGGCCATATCTTCCAGCACTATTACATCATATTTGGTGGCGAGTTCGCCTATGATTTTCAGCTCCTCCTCGGTAAAACAAATCCATGCGGGATTGTTGGGATTGGAATAAAGCAGGGCTGCGATGCGTCCGGAACTGAATTCTTTTTCCAATTTTTCGCGCAGTTTTTCACCGCGATACATATATACATCAAACGTGTAATTGCGTATGCCAAGCACATCCGGCTGTCTGCCATGAGCCGAAAAGCCGGGGCAAAGGTAAAGGATGGTGTCTTTTTCCGGATTAATCTGTGAGCATTCGAGGACGAGGTTGAAGCTGCCGTTCATGCTTCCCACCGTTGGGATTATGCAAAGCGGGTCTATATCCACATCCACAAAGGCCTTTATAAAGCGTGAAGCATTTTCCTTAAGGGACTTGATGCCGCCTGCAGCAGGATAGAGTTTGGCTTTGCCTTTATCCAATGCTTCTTTTTGGGCATTTGTGCCTATGTGGTGTACATTGATGCCGGGGATGCCCATTTCCAAATGGACTATCGGCTCGTTTGTCATGGCCTCAAGTTCCTGCCCCACTGATTGGCATTGGCGAATGGTGGCAAGGGAGATGTCGGAGATGTCCATATTCCGAAGCAAATCGGAAAATTTCGAGGATGGAATAGGGAATTTGCTCATATCTGCTTTATTTTTTGTTTTTTGCGAATTCGAGGCCTGCATCAAATGCTTTGATGTTGACATCTACAATTGCATCGCCTTTCCTTTGGAATACGGTGCGTATGCCTTCGCGGATTTTTTCAGGTTCAAATATGCCTAACACGGCAGCGGTGGCGCCGAGAAGCGCCATGTTGGAACTGCGGGGGGAGCCCGCATCTTTGGCTATCCCATCTGTATCGAGGGCGATGAGATTGGCGCATTTGCCGAGTTCTGCCTTTACCGCCTCCATATCGGGATAGTTGGGGATATTGAGGAAGGGATTGGTGCTGGTGATAATCCAGCCTTTTTCAGATAGCCAAGGCAGATATCTGAGGGCTTCCATAGGCTCCATGGAGATGATTAAATCGCATTCTCCGCGCGGGATGAGGTCGCTGCTTATTGGGTCGGAAGAAATGCGTAAATGGCTCTGAACTTCTCCGCCCCTTTGGCTCATTCCATGCACCTCCGCCTGTTTGAGATGAAGTTTTTGCTTTACGGCGCAACTGCCCAAAACGCCTGCTATGGAGAGGATGCCTTGTCCTCCCACGCCTGCGAGAATTATATCTTTCTTCATTGCTTTATTGCTTTTTTGTTGCAACGCGCCTCTTTGCAGTTTGAATGCATTCGCGGCGGCTTACTATTACTGAAACTCCGGGATATTCGATTTCTTCGCGGATTATCCTTGTCATTTCCTCGTGATTTTTCGGTAGAGGAATAATGGTGCGCACATGCTCCGGCTCTACGCCGATCGCTATGCAGATTCTTTCTATCTTGCCTGTGCCTGCGCTGTCCTGACCGCCGGTCATGGCGGTGGTTTCGTTGTCGGAGATACAAATTGTTACATTGGCCTTCTCGTTCACGGCATCCAAGAGTCCTGTCATGCCGCTGTGAGTGAAGGTGCTGTCGCCTATTACGCCCACCATCGGAAATCCTCCCATAAGCGATGCGCCGACGGCCATGGTTATAGAAGCTCCCATCTCCACGCAGGTGTGGAGGGCTTTGAACGGGGCCATAAAGCCGAGAGTGTAGCAGCCTATGTCGCCGAATACGCGGGCATTCGGATAGTCTTTCAAAGCCATATTGAGGGCGGAGAAGAAGTCGCGGTGTCCGCAGCCCTGGCAAAGCGCCGGCGGGCGGGGAACGGCTATTTCGGATTTGGAATGGCCTTTACGAGGTTTTAGGCCGAGGGCTGCGCGAACGCAGTCAGGGTCGAGTTCGCCGGTACGAGGAAGACTTCCATCGAGGCGTCCCTTAATGGTGATGCCCGTATCGAAAACTCCTCTCAGCATACTTTCCACCACAGGCTGTCCTTCTTCGATTACGAGTATTGTCTTGCACTCTTTTGCGAGCTTAAGCGCAAGCTTTTTCGGGAAGGGATATTGACTGATTTTAAGAACGGGGAAAGGACAATCATCAGGGAAATTCTCCATTAGGTAATTATACCCTAAGCCGCAGGCGATAATGCCCAAGCTCTTGTCTTTGCCGCTTGTGTATTTATTGAATGGAGATGTTTCGGCGGCTTTTTCGAATTCGAGATTCTCTTTAATCAACTGGGGATAGCGCTGCTTTGCAATCGCAGGCAGGGTTACCCATTGGCGCTCGCGCTCTTTGTCGGGGAAGCGAAGTTCGTTTTGCTTTCGGGCCGGACTCGGAGCCACATTGGCACGGGAGTGCGCCAAGCGGGTAGTGAGCCTCATCATAACCGGAATGTGGAATTGTTCGGAGAGGTCGAAAGCGTAGCGTGTGGCCTCGTAGGCTTCCTGCTGGCTCGAAGGCTCCAAGCAAGGGATAAGCGCAAAGTTGGCATAAAAACGGGAATCCTGCTCATTCTGGCTCGAGTGCATGCTCGGGTCGTCACAAGCGGTGATTACAAGTCCGCCTCCCGCCCCTGTCATGGCAGAGCCCATAAAGGGGTCTGCGCAAACATTCATTCCCACATGCTTCATGCAAACGAGAGCCCTTTTGCCGACATAGGATGCGCCTAAGGCTTCTTCCATTGCGGTTTTTTCGTTGGCGCTCCAATTGCAATGCACAGGTGGCTCGCCGCAAAGCCGGTCTTGTCCGCGGCCTTTATAGCCTTTCTTTTTCTGTATAAATTCGGTGATTTCGCTGGAGGGTGTGCCGGGGTAGGCAAAAACGCCGCTCAGTCCTGCATCGAGAGCGCCCAAAGCTACAGCCTCATCGCCAAGTAATAGCAAATGATTATTGCTCATAATGTTTGTAGTTATTAGCGTTAACTGGTTTGTAAAATTACTTATTTTCCTATAGAAAAACAAAAAATCTGAAACTTTTTGCTTCGGAATTTTTACAAATTAACAATTCTTGCTATGGAAAACTATAAATTCGGAGCTTCGCCGGTCATTAGGCGGTAGCCTGCCTTTGCCTGCTCCAACAGCCATTCTCTGCCGGAGATATATTCTTTTGTCGCAGCGCTCTGCATGGAGGGTGTTTTATAGTTTGCTTCCAGAATCACCGGGCAATGCAGCCCGAAAGATTCCGGTTGTCCTTCTTGTGTAAATTTAAGCCCTACAGGCAAAGTGTAAATCAGTATATCCGCCTTGGTCGCCAGCATAGGCAAGTCTTCGAGAGGTAGAGTGGAATAAACGCTGTTTCTCAGGACTTTACGAGTTCGGTTACAGACCACCGTGTTCATACCAAGTGATTTGGCGGCCGCATATGCCGCTTTGCCTGCACCTCCGTAACCTGCCACCACCGCAGTGGAATTCTTACCGAATCCTCTATTTTCCAAAACCTTGCGAACACCTGAATAATCGGAATTATAACCTTTTATGCCCTTAGCAGTCTTGACGGCAATATTTACGGCTCCGATGGCTCTTGCGGAATCATCTGCAAAATCCACCTTTTTAAATGCCTTCTCTTTGAAAGGCGCACTTATATTTATCGCCTTGTAATCTTTTAGAAATCTTTCCCACGCAAGCTCAAAATCAGGTTCATCTACAAGCTCGTAGGGCCATTTCCCATTATAGGCACGATAAAAAAGCGCCGGACTTCCGGAGCCGGCGAGGGGGTATCCAATAAGGGCGAATCGTGTCATATTATCTCTTCGCGCTCGCGGATGTCGCGTACACGGAGTTGCAGATTGGAGCTGCCCCTGTAATAGTTTTCCACTATGCTGTAACACACATCCATGGCGTTGCCTTCGTGAATGTAGTCGTAATATTCGCTCATATTGAAGCCTATTGCAGGGATTTGGTGATAGGGCTGGCTTTCCTGAATAAGGTCCAATTTTAGATGCACGCCTCCCGCTCCCACTTTGCGGCCGTTTCCTGCATCATATACATTTTCGGTCATGAACACAGGATTATTGTTGCCCGGGCCGAAGGGCTGAAACTGCTTTAATATGCGGAAAAACTTGGGGGTTATTTGGCTGAAGTCAAGAGGAGAATCTATGTCCACGATAGGAGTGAGCATTTCCTCGGTAATCTTGCCTTTCACCAAGGCATCCATGCGGCTGGCGAATTCGGGAAGATTTTCTTCTTTAAGGGTAAGGCCGGCCGCATACATATGGCCTCCGAAATTCTCTAAAAGGTCGGAGCAGCTTTCTATGGCAGAGTATAAATCGAAACCAGCGACGCTTCTGGCAGAGCCCGTTACCAAGCCATTGCTCTTTGTGAGAACGACGGTCGGCTTATAGAATGCCTCCACCAAGCGCGAGGCCACTATGCCCACCACTCCCTTGTTCCAGTCGGGGCTGAAAACAATCGTAGCATTTTCGCTGGCGAGAGCCTTTCCGCTTTCCACCATCTCCAAGGCATCAGCCGTTATTTCGCGGTCGATGTTTTTACGCTCGTTATTATTGTTGTTTATGCGTTCAGCGGTTATCATGGCCTGGCCGCTTTCGGTAGCCGTAAGCAATTCCACAGCCAAGCGTCCCGTCTCCATTCTTCCTGCGGCATTGATGCGCGGGCCTATCTTGAATACAATATCATCCATGCTTACATGGCCGGTTTCAAGATTGCTGAGATTTATTAGCGCCTGCAGTCCCTTGCGCGGCTCTTCGTTGAGGCGTTTAAGCCCGAAGTGCGCGAGTATCCTGTTTTCGCCCGTCATAAGCACAAGGTCGGCGGCAATGCTTACCACGCAAAGGTCGAGCAGAGGAATGAGGGTGTCGAAAGGAATTTCGTATTTTTGGGCATAGCCCTGCACTAATTTGAAACCTACCCCGCAGCCGCAGAGGTCGTTGAAAGGATAATTGTCGTCTTCGCGTTTGGGGTCCAGCACAGCCACGGCATCGGGAAGTTTTTCATCGGGAAGATGATGGTCGCAGATAATCATATCTATGCCGTGTTCTTTGGCAAGATTTACTTTTTGTATCGCCTTGATGCCGCAATCCAAGGTAATGATAAGGGTATAACCTCCATCTACGGCAGTTTGTATGCCTTTGAGCGACACGCCGTAGCCTTCTTCGTAGCGGTCGGGGATATAGAAATCCACCGATTGGGTGTATCGCTTGATAAAGGAATATACCAATGCAACAGCGGTGGTGCCATCCACATCATAGTCGCCGTAAACCAATATCTTTTCGCCTGAGGTGATGGCCTTGTGAAGCCTTTCCACCGCCACATCCATATCCTTCATAAGGAAAGGATCGTGGAGATTATCAAGGCTTGGCCGGAAGAATGCCCTGGCCTGGTCGAAGCTTTCTATGCCTCTTTGAACCAGCAATTCTGCAAGCACACGGTCTATTCCGAGCGCAAGCGCCAATGCTGCCGCTTTTTCACTGTCGGCAGCTTGAGCAATATTCCATTTGGCCTCTTTTGACATATCATGCAAAGTTATCCAAAATTTGCTTAAAAGTCAAGAGAGAGATTTTGTCGTTGTCGGACGGCTTCGAAAAGGAGGATGGCTGCGCTTACGCTTACATTAAGCGAATCTTCTACACCGAGCATGGGGATGCGGATGCGGGCATCTGCCGCCTCCCGCCATTTGTCGCTGAGGCCGGAGGACTCAGCTCCCATGACTATTGCTGTCGGGGCGGTCATGTCTTGGTCGTAGTAAAGATTGGAGTCTTGAAGCTGAGCCGTCAGAATTTGTATATTCTTGTCTTTAAGGAACTTAATGGCCTCCTCTGAATTGCAGCATATGGTAGGCACGGTAAAAATCGCCCCTACGCTGGCGCGTATAAGGTTAGGATTATAGATGTCGGTAAGAGGGTCGCAGACTATTACGGCATCGGCCCCTGCCGCATCTGCGCTTCGAAGAACAGCACCCAAATTACCCGGCTTTTCCACCGCTTCCAAAACGACTACAAGAGGGGAGCGCCCGGCATCTTTTAAAATCTCTTCCAAATCTGCCAAACTTCGCTGTTTCCATTCCACTACGGCAACGACTCCTTCCGTTCCGCCCCTATAGGTTATTTTCGAGTATAGGGATTGGGGGATTTCAAAGCATCTGCAATCGGCATTGCGCGAAGCTTGGCGCTCGATTCCGGCAAAATCTTCATCTCCTATCAACTCAGGACATCTGAAAATGCTGCGCGCCCTAAAGCCGGCGGCAAGGCATCTTTCGAGTTCCCTACGGCCCTCCACAAGAAAAAGGCCTTTCTCCCGGCGTACATCAGATTTGTAGCCGAGCGACAGGGCCTCTTTGATTTTAGGATTTTGGGCCGAGCTGATTACCTCAGAGCGCATTATTTTTCGCTGTTTTTGCCTGCCTTTTCGCAGTTTTCATCGGAATTTTTGCATTCTCCGTTAGACGAGCCTCCTGTGGCGTAAGTTTCGGCAAGACCTTTCTCGGGCCTCATCTGCGGGAAGAAGAGCACATCCTGAATTGTTCTTTGACCTAGCATAAGCATTGCCAAGCGGTCTATCCCTATACCGATTCCCGCAGTCGGAGGCATGCCGTATTGAGGGCTCTCACAAAGTCGTAGTCTACAAACATGGCCTCGTCATCTCCTTTCATCTTAAGTTTGGCCTCCTCTTTAAACCTTTCCAGCTGGTCGATGGGGTCATTGAGCTCTGAATAGGCGTTGGCGAGTTCGTGTCCGTTTACAAAAATCTCGAAGCGCTCGGTAAGAGTGTCATCATAACGGCATCTCTTGGTAAGGGGCGACATTTCTACAGGATAGTCGATTAAGAAAGTGGGCTGTATGAATTTATCTTCGCAGAAAGCGCTGAAGATGGCATCTATCAGTTTGCCTCGCCCCATTCCGGGCTCAAACTCAACATTGAGTTTTTTACATGTGGCGCGAAGCTCCTCTTCATCCATATGATGAACATCCACTCCGGCATATTCCTTTATGGCATCCATAATGCGTATGCGCTTCCATCCCGCCTTAAAATCTATCTTCTTGCCATCCACCTCTACTACGGTGGTTCCGTTAAGGTCAAGGGCCACCTTTTCAATCATCCGTTCGGCAAAATCCATCATCCAGATATAGTCTGTATAAGCAACATACAACTCCAATTGGGTGAATTCGGGATTGTGGGTTTTGTCCATGCCCTCATTGCGGAAGTCTTTTGCAAACTCAAACACACCGTCATAGCCGCCCACAATGAGCCGCTTGAGGTAAAGCTCGTTGGCAACCCTGAGATATAAAGGAATATCCAAGGCATTGTGATGGGTGATGAACGGCCTTGCGTTTGCTCCGCCCGGAATGCTTTGCAAAATGGGGGTTTCCACCTCGAGATAGCCCGCATCGGAGCAGAATTTACGCATGGTGTTTATTATTTGGGTGCGTTTTACAAATACCTCGCGCACCTGCGGGTTAATGATAAGGTCTACATACCTTTGGCGGTAACGCAATTCCGGATCGGTAACCGCATCGTGCACCACTCCATCCGCCTCTTTTACTATCGGGAGCACGCGAAGGCTCTTAGAGAGCAGGGTAAGTTCTTTGGCATGTATGCTGAGCTGCCCTGTTTGGGTAAAGAAAGCGAAGCCTTTTATTCCCACTATGTCTCCGATGTCAAGGAGCCTCTTCCACACCGTGTTATACATGGTTTTGTCTTCGCCGGGGCAAATCTCATCC
>Ga0255341_1001612_pt1 | contig 31233 bp, 26 predicted proteins | sample wastewater_treat_8_FD_192418 | JGI IMG/M metagenome (GOLD analysis project Ga0255341, IMG submission 192418) | Wastewater microbial communities from Lulu Island WWTP, Vancouver, Canada - plant12 | ecosystem: Engineered > WWTP > Wastewater > Unclassified | place: Canada: Vancouver, British...
GCTAAAACAAATTTGGGAAGAATCCTCTTTATATAATACATTGTGATTCAATTAATTATCAACAAAAAGTAATTAAATTGTTAATAATCAATTATTTATAGTATAAATTATATCGAACTCACGTTAATTAATGATTCCACAAGTTTATTATACTCGCCATGCCTTACTGAAATATTACCATCACATTTATCCAGTATCTCTGTAATATGTGACTCGTCAGGTCCGATATAAATAACAGGTTTGCCAATAAACATCGCACCATAAATTTTATTTGGATGAGTGTATCCAACACATTTGTCACCCAATGAAATGACCTGAATATCCGAGGAGCCAAGAGAGATGTGGATGTTTTCTCTTGGTTGATAGGGTAATAATACAATATTCTTTAAATCAAATTTCTTTTTATATTCTTTAACTTCCTGAAGCCTGATACCCCCACCAATATGAACAAAAATAAAACGCTTATCTTCTTTAAGCATTACAGCAGCTTTTAAAAGTGTATCTAGAGGATGCATCACTGAATGATTACCTGAATACATAATAACAATTTTATCGCCAAAATGGTTTTCAATTCTAAATGAATTTTCAAGTCTACTTCCTAAATAGACAGAATTCATCACAGGCCATACTGGAATTATATCAATAATGGGAGAAGCATTACCTATTCTTTTTTCTATATGATTTTTCATAAAATGATCTAACGTAATTATTTTATGAGCATGTTTAAAGATATAATCTCCTCTTTTTTGTAAGAAGGTCGCAATTCGTCCTCCCTCCTTAAAATATCCCGCAGTAATGGATAATTCTGGTTGTAAGTCCATGGTCCAATACACGAATCTTATTTCTTTTAGTTTTGCAATTTTAATGCCCAGGTACGAAAGAAAAGGAGGACTCGTCATGCCTATTAATAAATCATAATTATTTTTATTAATAAATAGAAGTTTTGATGCTATTATAAGATTGAAAGATAAGAAATCAATCGCTCTTGTTAGTTTATTTTTCTTACCAAAACCAGTATTTGATATTCTATATATATTAACCTTGGAATTAATCTCTTTTTTAGGATACTTAATTCTTGGGTTCTCATAATTTCTAGCGCTGGTAAAGACTGATACTTGGTGTCCTTTGGCACTTAAAGCCTCAAGGAGATCTTTTAAGTGTTGGGCAGTGGAAGCAGTGTCGGGATAATATACTTGAGAGATTGCGAGTATTCTCATATTCAGCTCATTAAATTATGTATAGATGAAATATCTTTGGTAAGTCTCAAAGATTTTAGCTAATATTTGCCAATTAATGTCGTAAAGATTAACAAAAGCATATATTTTCAAAACATATTATCCTTCTTAAATGGAAAAGATTCAAGATTATTTTGGATTTTTTAACCATTTTAAAGTATGTTTAATTCCTTCTATCCTGCTGTAAGGTAGATCAGGAGCGAGTTTTTCAGTCTGAGTTAAATCGATAATATTGTCTGTAGTCATATTTTTTAGCCGGAAAGAAGTAATTGGGAAGGTAATGCCGATAATTGATAAAATATCCCCGGCAATTGCACATAATTTAATTATCAGAAAAGGGATTTTTTTAATACATATTCCTAATTCTTCTCCAATTTCATTTGCCCAATCTTCTATATTGGTTGGTATGTAATCTCCCAAGTAAAAAACATTATGGTTAATATCTTCTTTTGGAGCATTTAAAATTGAATCTATCTGATAGATTGTGTTCCCAACATAACCGTATGTTTTTATACATGATTTATTTCCAATATGAAAGTACCTCTTTTTAATTATCATATCGAAGAAATTACGATAGGGAATTCCAAAATTGGGACCCCAAATTGATGTAGGTCTAACGATAGCCCATTCGTATTCAGGATTATTTTCTCGAATTAAAATCTCCATTTTTACTTTACTTTTACCATAAACTGTAGTTGGCATATAATCAATCTGATTCTTTGGAGTATATCCTAGTTTGCACACTAACATAGATGATGTGAAAATCACCCGTTTCAGATTAGTTAATAAATTACAACTTGATATAATATTTTGAGTCCCTTCGACATTTGAGGAGTAGTCTCCTAGATTTTTGCCATTTAAATCAGTTCTTGCAGCAAGATGAATGACAAAATCAGGGTTAAACTCTATAAATGCGGCTTTAACTTTATCATAATTTGTAATATCGATATTTTTCCAATAAGGTAGAAGAGAATTATCACTAGGCTTTTTAAAATCAATATTTATAACTTCAAAGCCTTTATTAATATAGTATTTTAATAGATTATTGCCAATAAAGCCTGAGGCTCCTGTAATTAATATTTTATTCATGAATTTTTAAAGATTTTATTCAATTTACATCAAATATAATAATGATTTATGTCTTACTTCCCCCAACTAGCTGGAATTAATTTGGAAAATAAATTTGGTCTTATTGAAATTTGTATAATAATCCCCCAAAATTATCAGCTTCTATAATTACTTTCAACGCCGGTTCAACATAAGAACAGTGTCTCTTCTCTCTTGAGGAAATAGGTCAAAGAGTACAGCGACAGGGTGGATACTTATACGGAAAGATATACCCGGAAATATTTTAATTCAGGTAGAAAGATAAGCTTTTTGGCACCATATCTGTACGGAGGTTGGCGTTTTTGTCTTTAATTATGTAATCAGTCTAGGATTTCTAGACGGCAAGAATGGATTTATAGTCAGCAAAATAGGCGCAAATTCTAGTTTCAGGGAATACAAATTGCTCCGGAAAATGTGGAAAGATTTGCCGGAATCATAGCGATAAAATATGGGCAGGAATTTAGATACTACAAATCATTAATTGCCTTGTCTAGCCAAGATATCCTTTGATTAAGCCAATTCTTGAGGTATTGTATCTCATTGTTATAAGATCCCCAAATAGCATCATTCGGCCAAGTATACATATATAAAGTTCCCCATTTGGCATTATTCTCTATTATTGACCAATTCAGATAAGTTGCGTCTTGGTTCAGTTCAGTTACAATATCCGTAAGTATAACATTTCTTAGTATGTTGTATCTTTGTTTTACCAGATCTACAAAAGTGGGATCCTGGAATAATCTGGAAATCCATACAGAGTTCTTTACCCAAAAACCTTCAGGATCAAAATTGTTTTGGTAGTTAATGTTTCCTAATGCCAAGTCAAAGTCCCATACGGGCCCCATTTTAAGTTTTCCGCCTGGCGCAATATTCATATAACAACTGGAAAAGAATTCGGCGTCGTTGTTTTTTGTGATTTCATTTACCAAATACCAATCGACAAAGCTATTTACATCAATAAATTTTGCATAACCATTCACGGGATCCATAAAATTCTCGCCATAAAGAGCATTTTCGGCATTTCTGACATAGTCTCTTATCCAATTATATCTCTCTGAATTTTCTTCAACATCAGGGTCTTTTATGACAAGAAGGATTTTGTCAGTAGTTATGTAAACGTCTCCTTCTTCGACTCTGTATAATTGGTCTACTTCGAGTAAATATCCATCATCACTAACATTTACCCTGTTTTTACCGATTTTTAGTTGCTCAGTCAATACATAAGTTCCATTATAAACATTGTTAATAAAGACTTCTATGTGCTTTGTCCTTGGAGTGTATTCCAAGCCAGTATTTCTGCTAATATCGAAAGCAACCTCTGTTCTTAGAGAAGTCTTGTCAGCATAATTAGCGAGTAATACCCAGTCTTTGTTTGCAGGAAAACCCGCCAAAGATTGCTTCTCGTCAAACTTTATTCGGTATGGTTTCTTTGGCATTGTCCATGTAGTATTTCCTCTGCCTCTAATTCTCATTGTGGCTGTTAGATTTTCAAATTTTCCGGCTCCATCGAAAAATAGAGATCCTTTAACATAGTTATCCTTTGAATCAATAGGTTGTTTATTTTCCGTATTAATGAATAAAACAGGCAGACCAGTGAAGTTGGTTACGTCAACAGTGTATGTTACCTTAAAGCCGTCTTCATATATAACAGTATAATCTATAGGTTCTACAAAACTATTAGCTGTTACTCCACTGATCTGAATTTGATCTCCAACCATTACCATTAAACCATTTGTCTCAAACCTTGCTATGACACTATCCAGTTTGGTATAATATGGGATTCTGCCTGTGATGCTATTGCCCTCTATCTTGAGTTCGACATCATTACTAATAATCATTTTATTGTCGTCAACAGCAAATTCGAATTTAGAGAAGCTATTATTAGTAAAATCAGGGGGACCTGCATTTTGTTTTACATAAACGGTATCGCACATTAAACTATTAACAACTGTTTTGATCAGAATGGTAGCGTTTCTTGTGGAAGTTGTATAATTTGGTTTTACTGAGAACGAAATTTTATCTAATTCGAGATTTTTACTGTCAGATTTGAAAATCCAATCTGAACTGGCAGGATTAAGCTCTATTGTATATTCACCATCGGTAATTAACATTACATCAAAAACACCACCCTCACTGGGTATTGTATAATTTTTTTCGGCAACACTTATGATTGTGTAAGCTTCCTCTTTTGAATCACATCCCAATAGCAAAAAAAATAAGAATACGAAAGGCAGAATAAATTTCTTCATTGTATTTAGCGATTTTTATACATTTATTGTATTAATTCAAAATAAATTCTTTAAAAAATACAATAAGCTGATTAACATATTTTAACATGTTGATTAACATATTTTAACGTATAATTCCAAATTAACTTGAATTTGTGTACATGGATATAGGTTGAGGGAAGGTCTTGTGAAGGAGACTAGTATAAAAAAGACATATAGTTAATCTTCATTCTCTATATCATTTCTTCAAAAAAAACAATTTTACGTGTGTTATGCCATTAAAGGACAATTATATTGAAACGCACAGGTATTGGCAAATACGCAACGAACAGGATGAGGAGATTTCGGGAGAAAAATAGTCTCGTGTATTCTGATGTAATTTCCCGTCTGTTTTGATGGTGTCAGGCCTCTTCTATATGCTCAGGTTCCACTCAAAACGGAAAAACAAACACAAATCCCATCAACATACCAACAATCTTTTAGTGCTCTTTGAAGGGAATAAATACGTTAAGTCCTTTACTTATTGGAAGCAAATGCTATGCATAAGTATTCGGCAGTGCCTTTCAGTAATAGTATGCAAAGTCTAATGTTAAAATTTGAAGCTCATCAGCCAAATATTACAGATCCTGAGCATATGGTTACTGGACAAAACTCCTATAAGAGAGATAATTACGAAGAGCGATTACAATAATGTCAAAGAACTTGAAATAAACAATTAATAATCAGCGGATTTTAATTGTTCACTAATGGTAAGGACCTTATCTTTAATTTATTTGAGTCTATTAATTATACTTTTAGGGTAGCTACCTTTCTTTTTGACATCTTGATAATCTTATTGTATTTTTGATTAATGATACTATCCTGGTAAATCTAATTTCTAAGATTCATGGAAACACAAACCGATACTCTCGACCTGATAGTAAAGCTGGCAAGTCTTGGGACGGCTGGCATAAGTATTCTGGGTATATTTTATACCGGAATTATTGTTAAGTCACTACCCAATGATGTAACATCAGGAAAACTATCCGCAGTTCGCATGTACAAGAATATGTGCATCGTTGTTGCGATTATATGTGCAATATCCGGAGGACTCAATGCATTCTTCAATATGCAGAAGGTAATGGATGCAAAAGACAGTATGGCGAAGATTGAAAATAATTATACCAATCAGGCTGACAGCCTTGATATTATAAGAAGTGTTATCATTAGTGATCTTGCTGAATTGAAACAGAAGCTTGCTGCTGAACCATGTGAACAGACGGTGACCTCAGAGATAATTCAGAGGATTAATACAAATGTAAATTCATTGAGCTTTAAAGCTCACAACAGAACGGATTAATAATTGAATTTGACCGGATAATAAACCAATTACAACTATGAGACCAATTTTTAATGTTTTTCAACTGTGCCTTGCAGGATTATTAATATCAGCTAATGTATCATCCCAGCAGGTGCAGGAAGCTTTACTTAGCGGACCCGGGGTATCGGTGTTGCTTGTCGATACCGACCATCCGGCAGGTAAAATAAGCAAGGGTGTTTACGGGCACTTCCTGGAACATATAAATCATTCTGTAGTAGATGGATTGTATGCCGAGCAAGTACAGGGAAATGGTTTTGAGGGCAAAGATTTTGATACTCACTGGAAAGCCTATGGAGATGACGGAGCAGTACAGGTCGTAGAAACTGCTTTTCAAAAAGGACAGAAGAGCCTTCAGCTAAAAGCCGGAAAGAATCCTTCAGGAATAAGACAGACAAGGATTTATTTACAGCAGGGATTTACTTATGATGGTTCTCTCTGGGTTAATATTACTGATGGATCGCCACGGTTGATACTGAGGTTGAAAAATAATCAGGGTAAATTAATTAAGGAAATACAGCTTAAAATAGCGGGGAAAGGTTGGAGCAAGGTGCCTTTTTCATTCTACTGCAATCAGACAGATACACATTCTTCAATGGAGATTGAAGTCAGGGGGAAGGGTTCCCTGCTTGTGGATTTTATCTCTATGATGCGTGAAGACGTACGAAAGAACGGAATGTTACGTCCTGATTTGCTCGAGTCCCTTGATGGTCTTATGCCACCTTTTATCAGATGGCCAGGCGGTTCATTTGCAAGTGATTATAAATGGAAGGACGGGATTGGACCACAAGAATCACGTGTCTATCATCCGAATATGATCTGGGGTGGTTATTCTGACTATTATGGTTTTGGTACTGATGAATTCATGGAGCTCTGCCGTCAGCTGAAAACCGAGCCTCTCATAGTCCTTCCTGCCACAGGGAGTAATCCTGAAGATGTAAAATATGCAATGGACTGGGTACATTATCTTAATGATCCTGCAAGTACTGAAATGGGAAAACTAAGAGCGGCAAACGGTCATCCGGAACCTTATAATGTAAAATACTTTCAGATCGATAATGAACCGATGAATTTCAATATCACCCCTGATCAATATGCTCAGTTTGTTAATCTCTATGGAAGTGCACTGAGAAAGATTGATCCAGGATTAAAGATTGTTGCATGCGGCCAGAAAAGATCCAATGATCTCAATTGGAGCCAGAAAGTTATAGATATAGCCGGAGATAATTTTGATATACTCGGATGTCATAATTATGAATATGAAAATGAGAATTTCCAGACCGGGATAACCAGAATAGAAGATTATCTTGTGAAGCTTCGCGATATTATAAGGAATTCCGGGCATTCTCACATAAAAATGGCTGTTCTTGAGTGGGGCCTTTGCCGGACATATGACTGGAGAGCAGGTTTGCATGCAGCAGGAAGTCTGATAATGTATGAGAAGCTTGGGGAGGAAATGAGTATGACATGCCCGGCTCTGCTTATGAGGAACACAACAGATGATCCGACATGGACGGCTTTTATTTACCACGATCATGTGTCATGGTTTCCGGGTGGCGGTTATGTGGTTGAAAAACTTTTCAGGGAACATTATGCTGAAATTCTTCTTGCCTCGGCTCAGGGTACATTCCGTGATATACGTGAAAGGAAACAATTTTTTGATGGTATTTCCCAGATGAAGCCTGAGGACTGGAAGCCTGGGTCAATGGATGCAATAGCTTCATGCTCGGCCGACAAAAAGCATATAATAATAAAGGCTGTTAATTACGAAGGGAACAAAAATACTCTTCTCGTCAGGCTTCAAGGTTCTGCAGTAACCGATAATGCTGATGTTAAAATATTTACCTTAAAAGCAGGCCTTACTGACAAAGCCTCAATTGAAGAGCCGGATAAAATCAAAGCGGTAGAGAGCACAATGCAATTTTCAAAAGATATGGCTTTGGAAATTGATCCCTGGTCGGTTGTTGTTTATAAGATAGAAATGAAATAAAAACCCGGAAAAAATCAGGGGACATTTTTTAACAGAAGCCTTTCAGATCAAAGGGAATACAGATTAATCTGCATAATACAGGAACTTATTCAGTTGGTTCAGCAGTTTTATCAGATATGCGTTTAAACAAAAGGCAGTTATGATAGATTATTTCATAACTGCCTGATTGTTTGTGTGATCCCGGCGGGATTCAAACCCACAACCTTCTGATCCGTAGTCAGATGCTCTATTCAATTAAGCTACGGGACCGTTTTTAATGTGTGCAAAGATAATAATTTTACAATTTATAAATGCCTAAAGTGTCTTGAGTTTGGAATGCTTAAACTTAAGAAAACACCGGACACTCCAAACTTTAGGCATCCGGACTTTATTTTTGAATTAATAATGGTTACTTTTATTTCCACGTTCCGTAATAATTTTCGGATCTGTAATTCGTTGATATTAAGATGTAAATTCTAATCTATGAAAAAGATACCCGGTATTATTTTAAAATCAGTTCTTGGTCTGATACTTGTTTTATTTATAGTGCTGATTACTGTTCCTGTTTTCTTCAAAGACAAAATAAAAACAAAAGTTGAACAAATAATAAATGAATCGGTAAATGCAAAAGTAAGCTTTGGAGATTATAAGCTCGGATTTTTCAGGAATTTCCCTGATCTTTCCTTTTCACTCAAAAATCTTTCTATAGCAGGAGTGGGTCCATTTGAAAATGATACCCTTGCAAGCCTGAATTCACTCGATCTTGTCTTTAATCTCTCTAGTCTTTTCGGGAAATCCGGTTACGAGGTAAAATCTATCATCCTTGATAATGCCAAGATCAAAACAATAGTACTTGAAGATGGTTCTGTCAACTATGACATTATGAAAGACAGCGGCGAAATTGAAACAATCGGGGAAAGCTCTTCCTCAGAAATGAAGATACTTTTGAAAAAAGTTGAGATGATCAACAGCTCTGTCTCTTATACAGATATTGGTTCTGATATGGAGGCAATAGTAAATGATTTGAATTTCAATATGAAAGGTGACCTTACAACCAGCACATCTGATCTTGAGATATCTCTGAATTCGGGAGATGTTAATTTTATTATGGATGGTGTCAGGTATCTGAATAAAGCCATAGCTAATTCAAAACTTAACCTTGATGCAAATCTTGATAGCATGTCATTCACATTACGTGATAATTATCTTACCCTGAACGATCTTGAACTTAATTTTGAAGGCATAGTTGCCATGCCAGGCGATGATATAAAAACAGATCTTAAATTCAAAACTGATCAGACTTCCTTCAAATCTCTGATTTCTTTGATACCGGCAATTTATATGACAGATTTCCAGGAGCTTAATGCCTCGGGCAATTTCACCCTTGATGGTTCGGTAATTGGCATTTACAGTGATGCAGACAGCACTTTGCCGGATGTATCCCTTAATCTGACTGCAAGCAACGGGCTTATAAGTTATCCTGCTCTGCCGGAGAAGATCACAAATATTAATCTGAAAACCGATATTTTCGTTGATGGTCGGGATCTGGACAAAACTACTGTTGACGTCAGTAAGTTTCATCTTGAACTGGCAGGTAATCCCTTTGATATGACTTTGTTTCTTCAGACCCCAATGAGTGATCCGAATTTCAGGGCTTCAATGATTGGAAAGCTTGATCTTACTGCGCTGTCAAATGCTATACCTCTTGATAGCATTGAAATAGGCGGTCTTATTGATATGTCAGTACGAATGGCTGGCAGTCTGTCGATGATCGAAAAGGAACAATACGATAAATTCCAGGCTTCAGGAAATCTGGGGATAAGGGAGATGAATGTAGCAATGACTGGCTATCCCTCTGTAGCAATAAAAGAAGCGGATTTCGAATTTACTCCTGCCTATGCAGCTCTTACAAAAGCCGATCTGATAGTGGGAGAGAAGAGCGATTTAAGCATCTCCGGCCGGCTTGAAAATTACATACCTTATCTCTTCAGAGATGCTGTTGTAAAAGGTAATCTTACACTGCGTTCAAATACAATTGATGTTTCAAATTTGCTTGCAGGAATGGCGGAAGATACAACTGCAGATGAAGATACAACATCACTTGCGCTTATCAGAATACCTCAAAACATTGATTTTGATTTTAATGCTCTTATCAGTAATATGCTGTATGGAAAGATAAATGCTAAAAATTTAAAAGGCCATATAATAGTTAAAGATGGTATTCTTACTCTGAGGGAAACCGGTATGAATATCCTTGGGGGAAGCATTGCGATGAATGCAGATTATGATACAAGGGATTCACTTAAGCCTTTTGTTAAAGGTGATATGAGTCTTCAAAATTTCGGTGTTAAGGATGCATTCACTACTTTCAATGCTGTTCAGAAGCTTGCACCGGCAGCAGCAGGAATGGATGGAATAGTGAATGCAAGGCTTAGTTTTCAGAGCCTTCTCGGAAGCGATATGATGCCCCTGATCCATACTTTGTCAGGAAGCGGTAAGCTCCAGTCGGACGAAGTGACAATTTTAACATCGGCTGCTTTCGACCAGATAAAAAACCTGCTTAAGCTTGGAGATAATTTTACCAATGTCTTTAAAGATTTGAATATCAGCTTTAATCTGAAAGAAGGGAGAGTTTATGTCAGTCCTTTTGATACCAAGCTAGGCAATATTAAAATGAACATAAGCGGAGATCAGGGTCTTGACCAGACTATGAATTATATTATTAAAACCGAGATCCCGAGGTCTGAGCTTGGTGGTTCCGTCAATACTCTTGTAAATTCTCTCTCTTCCCAGGCTGCTTCTTTTGGTATTGCCTTCAAACCTGCAGATATTCTTAAGGTAAATGTTAAAGTGGCAGGAGTGTTCGGTAAACCGGTTGTTACTCCGTTCTTCGGATCAACATCGGGAGAGGCTGTTTCCGGTGTTGCTGCACCTGTAAAGGAAGTTGCCAAACAAGCTGTTGATGATGCAATTGATAGCGGAAAGGATAAACTCAGGAAAGAAGCAGAGGCAAGAGGCGATGAACTTATAAGGGAAGCAGAACAACAGGGTAACAGACTTCGGGAAGAAGCGGCCAGAGGCGCTGAGATTATACGTAAGGAGGCTGATGCAAGAGCTCAGAAACTTATAGATGATGCTTCTTCGAAAGGTGCTGTGGCTAAGCTGGCTGCCCAGAAAGCAGCAGATACGCTTAGAAATGAAGCTGAAAAGCGGGCTTCTCAACTGGAACAGGAAGCCGATGCAAAAGCAGACCAACTGATTAAAGAGGCCAAAGCCAAAAAAGAAGATTTGCTAAACAAGATATAAGACTACGGGACTTAAAACGCCCGGATTAAAAAAGCCATCTGTTGATGGCTTTTTTTTAGAATTTCCTTTCTTTTATTCTTGCTTTCTTTCCTGTCAGATCACGAAGGTAAAAAATCCTTGCTCTTCTGACCTTACCATGTTTGTTAACTTCAATCTTGTCAATGAAGGGAGATGCAATAGGGAAAATCCTTTCAACACCTATGTTCCCTGACATTTTTCTGACAGTAAAAGTTTCAGTGTGTGCGCTGCCCGCTCTTTGCAGAACAACCCCGCGGAATTGCTGTATCCTTTCCTTATTGCCTTCTTTTATTTTATAGTGAACGGTAATCGTGTCTCCGGCTGTGAATTTCGGAAATTCTTGCTTTACTGCTAATTCCTTTTCAACAACATTCATCAGGTTCATCTCAGTCGTTATTATGTGTTCAATACTTTCAAAAAGTGGACGCAAAGGTATAAATAATATTTAAAAATTTCACTATCTCGTTTAAAATGTTTGCTAAATGCCTGCATCCAACACTAGTGACCTGCTACGGCTGGCATCAGAAGCTTATCACCAGTGTCTTGTATAACAGCTTTTTTCCATTTATCAGGATATCCGGGCTGCATTGGCGATTCCGGATAATCGTTCTTTGTACGCGCAAATTTCCCGTCTATTTCCTTTTTTATATTGCCGTCGATATATTTTACAAGAAGATATTCACTTAGCTTTTTCCATTCGTTGAATGTGTTTTCAGCAGTCTTTAATGAGTACTCAGTAAGATAATCTCTCGCTTTCCAGACATCATTCTCATATAGTTTTACAGCTGCAGCGTCAATATTTTCAGTTTCAGAAATATAATTAAGTTCAAGTTTCTTCTGTATCCTGATTGCATCGGCACTCATCATATCATATCTTAAATAGCATAGATTAGCTACAAGGTTGAAAAGCCAGAATGCTGATGTAGGAGAATATGTTGTCATATCGCCGTTGCCCACTCTGAAGCATTCCGGCACATCTGTTATTCCACAATAAATAGGATTGAACACTGTTGTTGCTGCATCATCAACACCGAACCAGAATATTCCACCGATAGGATCGGGCAGCCAGCTTCTTGATTCGGCGACAAATACGAAACCTGTCTGCTGTGTTGCAGTGGCTCTTTCATTAGTGTATTCAGCGCCCTTTGGATCGTCAGATACTTTCCATGAAAGCGGGCGCCATCGGTAAGGTAAACCGAATGGCCCGGCCCCAGCATCAAGTCTCATATCGAGCGGTGTTCCTTCAAGATGGTCGCGCATGAAATTCATCATATCATAATTTGAGATCTTCCTTGTTGGTTTTATCCATAAGGGCATACGCCTGCTCAGATCATGACCGGTTGCATAATTGTAATACTGGCCCATTTCATCACTTAAAGCATTAAAGAAAGCCCAGACACGTATCTCGCAGTATCTTGCCCCATCGAATGTTATCGGATTATAAGTATCAGAAAAACTGAAATCCTGATCTGATCCTTCATATAAGTTATTTTCTCTTGCAATGTCTATTACATCATAAGCATAAATACATTCAACAAGCGGGTCGAATATTCTTCGCAGATCCTTTGATGTGATTGCTATACTGTTCTTTTTTCCTGTTGCCAGCGGGAAAGTCTGGATCCTTGCCTGGTTGGCATGTGCCGCAATATATCCGTCCGGGATCAGCCTTGCTACCCATACTGCACCTTTTTTGCCCGGGCCTTTTCCGATTAATTCACAAATCCATACCTCATTTGGATCTGATATTGAGAATGATTCTCCCGAACTTGCATAGCCGTATTCCGAAACAAGATCCGACATAACCTTGATAGCTTCCCTGGCATTTCGGGCCCTTTGAAGGGTGATATAAATAAGACTGCCATAATCAATTATTCCTGTTGTATCAATAAGACTTTCTATTCCCGTGAATGTAGTTTCAGCTATTGCAAGCTGATGCTCGTTCATATTGCCTATTACCGAATATGTATGAGGAACCTGTTTTATCCTGCCCAAATATTTGTGTGTATCCCATTCAAACACGTCCATCATTGAACCAACAGGATAATCTCTTCCCGGCCAGTAATATAACTCTCCATAAAGGACATGCGAGTCAGCTGAATAGGTGATCATTGTTGACCCTGTAACAGAGGCACCCCTGGTGACCAGAAAATTAGTGCAGGCCAGTGATACATGGTTTGAAAGCATACCTGTTATCACAGTTATAACTATTATTGCTGAAAATTTTTTCATAATAAAATAATCAATTAATTAGTTGAAAAATATTATTTTACTGAGTTATGCAAAGGTAAAAAGTCAAAGGAAATTTCAAAGTGATATATTTGACTATTTGTAAGGAAAATTATGTAATCGGGGCAAGTAAGAAGTGTCCAAAGTACTTAAAACAACTTGAGTACTTAAACTTAAAATACAGTACTCCCTGTTTTATTAACTTCAGACACTTTATGTGCTAATTACTTCTATTCTCATTTTTCTGAAATTTAAATTTTCTTAAGAATAATTAACATTTGCATATTTTTCAGTATAATTGCGTAAAACCAAAATTTAAGATGATGAAACCTTCGATTTTAGTTCTTGCTGCCGGTATGGGAAGCCGTTACGGTGGCAACAAGCAACTTGATACAGTTGGCCCTGCAGGTGAAACAATAATCGATTATTCGATATATGATGCAATACGGGCAGGATTTGGAAAGATTGTCTTTGTAATAAGGCGTGATATTGAAGACCAGGTAAAAGAACGGTTTGTGGAAAAGTTGCGCGATAAGATTGAGGTTGATTATGTTTTTCAGGAGATTACGAACCTGCCTGAAGGAGTGAAGGTCGCTCCTGAGAGAGCCAAGCCATGGGGAACAAGCCATGCGATACTCGTAACTGAAGGAAAGATAAAAGAACCTTTTGGGGTTATAAATGCAGATGATTATTATGGAGTTGAATCTTTCAGGATACTCTATGATTTTCTTACAAATGACAAAGACCCGAATTGTTACAGCATTGTCGGTTATAAGCTTGGTAATACCCTGTCAGATCATGGACATGTGAATCGGGGAGTATGTAAAGTTGGACAGGACGGGCTTCTGCAACATATTGTTGAGACACGGCAGATTGAGAAGATAGAAGGCGGTGCAAAGGCTCCCGGACCTGATGGCCAGGATCTGCTTTTTACAGGTGATGAGATTGTTTCAATGAACCTTTTCGGATTCAAACCCTCGTGCTATGAATATCTTGGAAAAGAATTCAGGGAATTCATTAATACAAAGGGTATGGATCTTAAGGCGGAACTTGATATCCCTACATCACTTGATAAATTCGTAAAGAATGGTACAATAAGGATCAAGGTTCTGATGAGCAATGAAAAATGGTTCGGAGTGACCTATCGCGAAGATAAACCGTATGTTGTTGAAAATATAAAGAAGAAAATCCGCCAGGGTATTTACCCTGCAAGGATCTACTGATTGCTTACCATTTAAAGTTTCCGGTGTATGTGCTCTGATTGTCTTTATTATCCGTAACAGTCAGTTCGAGCAGATGATCCGAATTTTTTGCAATTCTTTTCGGATCAAATCTATATATCAGGACATTATTTTTCTGGTCGTATTCGAATAATGCCCATTTACCATCAACAAAAGGTTCATATGATTTAATACCTGACAGATCATCAGTTATCCTTATTCTCAACTCAGAGCGTCCACTCAGGTCAGATCCGGGTCTGAATCCGATGGTTGATATTACAGGAGGAACAGTGTCAACAGTTATGCAGAATTTCCCGAATACTGAGGGCTCAGCAGTGAGGTAGCCTTCAGTCCATTTGCTGTTAAGGGCGCTTCTTCTCTTCAGGTCATTGCTTAGTTGAACAATAAGCATTTTGGATTCTTTGCCAGCGGGAATTATAGATGGTTTGATTGATAGTGTAAATGCTTTGTGCAGCGGCGTATATACATTGTGAACATTGTGGATGTCTGAATACATCCAGGAAGAACCGGATTCCCTTGAATATTCAAAGGCAATTGTATCATATAGTGATCCTGCAGGAATTAAAATGTTGATGTTCTCAGCCCTGAATCTGTTCGTTCTGTTGTAGGGCATTTTTAACTGATTGCTTTCATCAGGAGTTGTCATCTTTTCTTCCGGAATGCTACCCTGAACATTGAACAGAAGGGTCGATTCATTACCGTGGATATCGGCCAGGATAATTTCTATCAGGTGCTTTTTTCCGTCACTGAAATCATAGATTCCCCTGTCGATTGCATCCTTGTAAACGCTAAGCTTGTCATTGGGAAGAATATAAGTTTTTTCTATAAAGGAATTCTCCTTTAAGTAAGTCTCATAATCTACATGGCTGTTTATATATTTGCTTTCATTGAATGAAAATTCATCCATTATGTACCTGAAATGGGTTACGCTGTCAATTTTAAGTTCTATGGAATAGACTGAACATTTATTATGACTGTCGTTGAACCGGTCAAACGATTTGATGCCAAAACCAGCCAATCCGCTTATTGTAATCTCATTACCTGACGGAACATGGTAATTACCATTGCCACCTGCTACATTGATCTTTCTGGCTTTGTTTTGGCCGTTTATAAGAGTATGCCTGTTAACCGGGTAAATAGCCAGTTTTTCAATAACCGGTTTTATATTGTCACTTACCCCGAAATCGAAATGAAGCGGATTTACCGGATTCTCAGAATTCGACTTTCTTATTTCATAATGAAGATGAGGCCCTCCTGAACTACCAGAATTACCGGAATATGCTATTAGGTCGCCTTGTTGAAATACGAATTTTTCCTGTGGAGGAAAAACTGTTATAGTAAAGCTTTTCTTTTCGTATTGCTGCTGTGTAATGTATTCTTCTATTTCCGGTATGAATCTTTCAAGATGGGCATATACTGTTGAATATCCTGAAGGATGTCTTAAGTACAGTGCTCTGCCAAACCCGCCTGGTGAAATGCTTATCCTGTAAACATAACCGGCTGAAGTTGCCACTATCTCCTTACCTGTAACACCCTGGGTCTTGATATCTATTCCGGAGTGAAAATGATCGCTCCTCAGTTCACCAAAGTTACCTGAAAGGGCAAGTGGTATTTTAACAGGCGAAATGAATAGTGTCCTGTCCTTTGAATTGTCGTTAAATATGCCGAATAAAAACAGACTTGTAATCAAAAAACGGCTAAAAATCATCAATGTCATATTAATTTGTTACCCGGCTGCAAAACTATACTTCCCCGTCACATAGGCAAACTATTTAAGCCATTTATTTGAAAAATAACCAAAAATGATTAGCTTTGTAGAAAGATTCAGATCATGTCGAATCAGGTTTATGAGGAATTAAAAATTCTGAACAGAAAGCTTGATGAATTATTTAACAGGTATAATGAACTGAAAAACGAATGTTTGAATCTGAGATCCGTTAATGAGGCAATGCGAAAGCAGCTTCAGGAACGGGATGCAAGGATTAAAGAGTTGGAAAACAAATACGAAAGGGTTAAATTATCAGGAGCACTCTTGGGAGACGGGGAACATGCGGTGGAAGCAAGGAAGAAGATAACGGAATTAGTGCGGGAAATTGACAGATGTGTTGCTCTTTTAAATAAATAAAATATATCAATGGATGATAAACTCTCGATCAGGGTTAATGTGGCGGACAGGTATTATCCATTGAAAGTGGAACGGGATAATGAAGAGAAGATAAGGAAAGCTGCCAGGATGATCAATGAAAAGGTACTGCAATACAAGCAGAGGTATTCGGATAAAGATGTTCAGGATTTTTTGGCAATGGCGGCACTCCAGTATGTGATTAAACTCACTGAGGAGGAGGAGAAACTTAAAAATGATTATCTCCCGGATGCAATTAAGGATCTGATTCATAAGATTGATTCAGTTCTTGAAGAGAAAGAGTAACAGGCGTTCTTTAAAATAGCAATGAAATTGCCCGCATTGTTTCTTCATTCATTTTTTAAACTCAACAGTTAAAACTTTGGAGCAATCCTTAGTTCGTCAAGGACAGGCCTCGTCCCGTCCTGATTTTTATCGGGGCGTTGGAATCGCGCTTCGGCGTGACAGTGGAAGTCTGAAATGAATTAGTAGCACCAACCATGAATGATTGGGGTTTTATAAAATCTGGAGGAACTTTGCGGGTTTTTTTATTTATAAATTTTGACAATAAGTATATATGATAACATTATTGATTGGGACACCTGGAATAGGATTGTTGACCGGTTTTTGCATAGCCTCACTTATAATTGGTTTTGCTGTTTCATACCTGATATTACAGAAGGCTCTTAAAAATAAGAGCAGTAAAATTATAAGTGAAGCTGAAGCTGAAGCTGAAGTTATAAAAAAGGAAAAAATTCTCCAGGCAAAGGAGAAATTCCTGCAACTAAAAACTGAACATGAGAAGGTGATCAATGAAAAAAACGTGAGGATCTCTCAGGCAGAGAACAGGATAAAACAAAAGGAACTTACACTTTCCCAGAAACTTGAAGAATCACAGCGAAAAAAGAATGAAGCTGAAGCCATAAGAGACAGCCTGAGCACCCAGCTTGAACTGGTTGAAAAGAAAAACGAGGAACTATTGAAGCTTCACCGCCAGGAGGTTGAGAAGCTTGAAGCAATATCAGGCCTGTCGGCGGAGGAAGCCAAGAATCATCTTATAGAATCCCTTAAAGAAGAGGCAAAAACGGGTGCTATGTCATATATCAATGAGATACTTGATGAAGCTAAAATGACAGCAAATAAGGAGGCAAAAAGAATTATTGTGCAGACGATACAAAGGGTTGCTGCTGAAAATACCATTGAAAATGCAGTAACAGTCTTCCATATTGAATCGGATGAGATGAAAGGTAGAATTATAGGCCGTGAAGGTCGTAATATCCGTGCACTTGAAGCTGCCACAGGGGTTGAGATAATTGTCGATGACACTCCGGAAGCAATTGTGCTTTCAGCTTTCGATCCAGTGAGGAGAGAAATAGCCCGCCTTGCCCTCCACCAACTTGTTACCGATGGAAGGATACATCCGGCAAGAATAGAGGAAATTGTTGAGAAAACAAAGAAACAGGTTGAAGATGAGATACTTGAGGTTGGGAAGCGAGCTGCTATTGATCTTGGTATCCACGGCCTTCATCCTGAGCTTATAAGGATGGTTGGTAAAATGAAATACAGGTCGTCTTATGGCCAAAACCTGCTTATACATTCACGCGAAGTAGCTAATCTGGCTTCTATTATGGCTGCAGAGCTTGGGCTTAATCCCAAACTTGCCAAGAGAGCAGGCCTTTTGCATGACATCGGAAAAGTACCTGATGATGAACCTGAACTGCCGCATGCCATTCTGGGGATGAAGATTGCTGAGAGATTCAAGGAAAAACCTGAGATATGCAATGCAATTGGAGCTCATCATGATGAAACTGAGATGACAACACTTATCGCCCCGATCGTTCAGATATGTGATGCTATATCAGGAGCCCGCCCGGGTGCACGCAGGGAAGTAGTTGAATCATATATCAAAAGATTAAAGGAACTGGAAGCCCTGGCTCTTCAGTACCCTGGCGTTATGAAGACTTACGCAATCCAGGCCGGACGCGAGCTCCGAGTCATAGTTGGTGCAGAAAAAGTAACAGATAAGGAAGCTGAAGGACTATCATTTGACATTGCCCGCAAGATCCAGAATGAGATGACCTATCCGGGACAGATCAAAATTACTGTTATTCGTGAAACAAGAGCAGTCAACTATGCCAAATGATAAACGGTGCATGATAGTAATATCTTCATTAATCTATGGGATCTTCGGGAAAATTACTTTTGGCAGTTACCACACTCATTTGCTTGTGTGTGACAATCTGTAAGTTTTATTCTTTATTTAGATATTTTGCTAACTTTGGGCTTCTCAATTAGTGAAAATGCCCAGGATAAAACTCATCAATATTGTTGGAACCAGGCCTCAGATAATCAAAGCTTCAGCAATAAGCCGGGCAATACGCATCCACTTCTCCGACAGAATAACAGAGCTTACGATACACACCGGACAACATTATGATAAAGAGCTTTCCGATGTCTTCTTTGATGAGCTAGAAATACATAAACCGGATTATAATCTGGGAGTAGGTTCTTCAAGCCATGGCAAACAGACATCAATGATGATTACAGGTATTGAAGAGATCCTTATGTCTGAAGAGCCGGATTGTGTAGTTTTGTACGGTGGGACAAATTCAACCCTTGCCGGCGCCCTGGCAGCAGTAAAACTTCATTTTCCGATAATCCATATTGAAGCCGGGCTGAGATCATTTAACAAGATGATGCCTGAAGAGTTTAACATGATAGTAAGCGACCATGCATCAACACTTCTTTTTGCACCGACAAATGCTGCATTCAAAAATCTGATGCGTGAGGGTTTCAAGCCTGAGAACTCACCTCTTTATACTATAAATAATCCAAAGATCTATCTTACGGGAGATATAATGTATGATAACACTCTTTTCTTTGCGGAGTTGGCTGAAAAGAAGAAAGCTTCATTTCTTGATGATCTTGGTGTAACCCGTGACAATTACATTCTGGTTACAATACACAGGAATATAAATACCGATAATATAGAACGGTTAGAAACTATTTTGTCGACACTCAAATCTCTTGCTGAGGAACATTCGATCAAACTCATAATGCCCTTGCATCCCAGGACGACAAATTCCCTGAAACTAAACCTGGGACCATTATGCAATGATCTCCATAATTGCGAGTTTATTAAAATAATCCCTCCGGTCTCTTTTCTCGAGATGACGATACTTGAAAAGGCTGCAAAAATGATAATTACAGATTCAGGTGGTGTTCAGAAGGAATCACATTTCTTCAAAAAACCTTGTCTGGTGTTAAGGAAGGAGACTGAATGGATAGAGCTTGTAAAAAATGGAACTACTGTTCTTGTTGATGCTGATAAGGAAAAAATCAGAAATGAATTCAACCGCTTCATAAAGAATAATCCAAATCTTGATTATCCGGGGTTTTATGGAAATGGAAAAGCTGCTGAATTTATTCTTAGTGAGGTACTTATGATGTTTGAATCCTGAGATTATGAATTTTTTTATGTGGTCCCTGTTTAATATTTATTAATCCTAATGGCATTCAGGTTATGGATAGAGTTCTAAGGAATACTAAAGTTCTGGTAACAGGAGGGGCAGGCTTTATTGGTTCAAACCTTGTTGAGTCACTGCTTGCTTCCGGCAATTATGTTGTATGCCTCGATAATTTTTCAACAGGCAAGAGAGAAAATATCAGGGATTTTATTGACAACCCTGACTTTAAGCTTATAGAAGGGGACATAAGGAATTATGATGATTGCCTGAATGCTTTAAAGGATATCGATATTGTCTTTCATCAGGCTGCGCTCGGATCGGTGCCAAGATCGATAAAAGACCCTGTAACTTCGACTGATGTCAACATAGGCGGTTTTGTCAAGATGCTTTTTGCCTCAAAGGAAACAGGGATAAAGCGGTTCATCTATGCTGCAAGTAGTTCGACTTACGGCGATCATCCCGGTTTGCCTAAAGTAGAGGACAGGATAGGTAAACCTCTGTCGCCTTATGGTATCACAAAATTTGTAGATGAGCTTTTTGCTGATAATTTTTCAAGAATATATGGTATAGATACTATCGGGCTAAGGTATTTCAACGTCTTCGGCAGGCGCCAGGATCCGGATGGAGCTTATGCTGCTGTAATTCCTAAGTTCCTGAAGATGATTAAGAATCACGAAGCGCCGGTAATAAATGGCGATGGTACCTACTCACGGGATTTTACTTACATTGATAATGTATTGCAGGTAAATCATCTGGCTGCACTTACGGAAAGCCGCGAATCCATCAACCAGATCTATAATGTTGCTCAGGGTGAAAGGACAGATCTTAATCGTTTGTTTGAACTCATACGGGACATGGCAGCAAGGTTCGACAAAAGTGTTCTGAAGATAGAGCCTGTATATGGACCTGAAAGGGCAGGGGATATACCTCATTCCCTTGCATCAATAGATAAAGCAAAGAAACTTTTAGCTTATTCACCAACACACAATATTAAGGAAGGTCTGTCGGAGGCGGTGAAATGGTATTGGGAGAACCTTTAGTCGTTGTTATAAAGTGTTTTTAATACATAGATTCATTGCTAATCAAAGACCTGCTTAAAGTGTTTTTGCATGCATATTACAAAGTCAGATGCAATATGGAATTTTTTAGCAACATTTTTCAAGGCAGCTTCAAATGCTTTGTTGCTTCCATTAATACTTAGGCTGCTTCCTTCTGAGGAAGTAGGATTGTATATGATATTTCTATCAGTTACTTTTCTGGTAACTCTTTTTGATTTTGGATTCAGTGCATCCTTTTCACGTAATCTGGCTTATATATTCAGCGGGGTAAAAGAACTTAAAACTGAGGGTTTATCCCGATTTGTTGAGCCAGGAACTGTAGATTACAGTTTATTAAAGGGTACCATTGCTTCTATGAAATGGTTATACCTGAGGATATCGGTATTTGTCCTTCTTATTCTTTCAACAGCCGGAACTTTTTATATAAAAGTTGTTCTTGAAAATTATAGCGGGAACAGAGAAAATGCATTTATCGCATGGGGAATCCTGTGTCTTATTAATTCATATTCTTTATATACGTATTATTATGATTCCCTTCTGGTTGGAATAGGACTTATTAAAAGATCAAAACAGATAATAGTTTTTTCTCAGATTATCTTTCTGGTTTCAGCATCCATCCTTCTCCTGTTAGGATATGGATTGATTGCAATTGTGTCTTCACAATTAATTTATGTAGTAATTTCCCGGTCATTATGTCGAAAAGTATTTTTCACCAAGCAAATGAGATCGAATTTAAACAAAGCAATTCAGACTAAGACATCTGAAGTGTTGCGCTCTATCGCGCCTAATGCGATAAAACTTGGTTTAACAATTTTTGGGGGAATACTTGTTCAGCGTTCATCGATTTTTATTGGTTCATTATTTCTTCCGCTATCAGACATTGCATCGTATGGTCTGACACGACAGATATTCGATATAATGGCAGGATTGGCTCCTGTATTTGTAAGCACCTATATACCATTGATATCTAAATACAGGGTTGAAGGGGAAATTGACAAAATAAAAAGCATTTATCTGAAAGGTACTCTTATTTCATTCGTGGTTTTCTTTGCAGGTTTTCTTTTTATTTATTTGTTTGGCAATCCGATTCTTATTTATCTGAATTCTGATACAAAATTACTTTCCTCAGCATTAATAATTGCTGTAATGACTGTGACTTTTCTTGAGATGAATCATTCATCAGCTGCAAGTATTCTCCTTACTAAAAATGAAGTTCCATTTTTTATTCCATCAATCGTTTCAGGAGCTATAACTGCCTTCTTATTGTTTTTACTTCTGAAGTTCACTGACTTGGGTTTATTAAGTTTAATGATTGCTCCCGGAATCGTCGATATCTCATATCAGAGTTGGAAATGGCCTTTAGAAGTTATTAAAGACCTCAGAATATCTTTTTCTGACGTAGTCGGATCTATACGTAGTCTGTTAACAACAAATATTAACACTTAAATATTTATCTGAAATATGAAATGTAGAATCTGTAATAATGATGACGGTTTAATGGAGTATAAAATCAGGGAAATGATGCTTGGCTTGAGAGAAATATTTTCATATTACCGATGTCCGGTTTGTGGATGTCTTCAGATAGCTGATATACCACAGGACCTTGAAAAATATTACCCGTCGGGTTATTACAGCTATATTAATGAACAACAATCACAGTTCGGATTAAAGAAGCTTCTAAAGATTCAGCGGGATAAATATGTTGTTTTTAACAAGGGAATTACCGGAAAATTATTATCGTTTATTTTTCCAGATGAAGAACTTGTTTTTTTTGCCGGTATTGATCTAAAATCCAGGATACTGGATGTAGGTTGCGGATCTGGAAAATTACTAAATAGATTGAGGGAATTAGGCTTTGAATCCGTTCTTGGAGTAGATCCATACATTGATAGTTCTCTTGAGTATCCAAATGGTGTAAGAGTGGAAAAAAAGAAACTTTCTGATTTAAATGAAAAATGGGATGTGATCATGTTTAATCATTCGTTTGAGCATGTCTCATCGCCACATGAAGAAATATCTCACGTGGCAGATTTACTTAACGAATCAGGATTATGTATCATCCGGACTCCGGTTATTGATTCTTTTGCTTGGGATTTCTATAAAACGGATTGGGTTCAGATTGATGCTCCGCGACATCTACATATTTATTCAGTTGAGAGTATAAAATTACTGGCAGAGAAGGTAAATCTATTCCTGGTTCGGATATATTATGATTCGGGTCCATTCCAGTTCTGGGGCAGTGAACAATATAAAAATGACATAGCTCTTAATGATGAAAAATCGTTCTCAAGAAACAATGGTAAATCACTTTTCAGTCGGCATGATATTAGAGCATTCAGAAAAAAATCAATCGAATTAAATAGAAATAATTTTGGAGATCAGGCTGTCTTCTTTTTGAAAAAAAAGACAGCCTGATTTTACTCTTCACAGTTGTTAAATGAAAAGCTTGCGATTTAATAAATTATTTAAATGGACGTGTCTGTAACAGACTGAGGAGATCAAATATGAGATCATTATTGCTGACAATGCATTTTCGGATAATTCTTAGATAGTGTTTCAAAAAGTGTGTCTGGTGTATCCATAAGAAAAGGTATTCAATTTTATCTTTCATTACCCAAACAGGCTCAGGCTCAGGAGGAAAATATTAAGCCTGAATAAGCTTTTATGTTATTGTTTTTAATAAAGCACATTATATTTTCTAATATTCTTAGATACCTGGAAAATATTTTAAATTTGCCTCATGTTTGCTTCCGAATTGATATTTGCAGATTTTCCCACATGGTTAATCATGATAACAGGATTCCTTGTTTCATTCATGATAACTTTTTTCGGTATCCCGTCAGTTTCAAGAATAGCAAGAATAAAGAACCTGTACGATGTTCCCGGTACACGGACATCCCATGATAAGCCTGTTCCACGACTTGGTGGAACAATGATATTTGCCGGTATAATAATCTCATCGGTGCTTTTTACAGGTTTCGAAAAATCAGTTGAACTTAAATATATAATTGCCGGATTGCTTGTGCTGTTTTTTACCGGACTAAAAGATGATATAATTTCCCTCGTTTATTACAAAAAAGCTGCCGGGCAACTGCTGGCATGTGTAATACTTGTAATATTTGGCAGAATCAGTATTAGTCTGAACTGTGAATACTTTGGATCTCAGGAAATATGTAACATCGTAAATGTTATTGTTTCTATCATAATTGTAATGACACTTATAAACAGCATGAATTTTATTGATGGCATAGATGGTCTTGCAGCAGGCGTAGGCATTATTGCTTCTTTATCTTTTGGGACATGGTTTCTTTTAATTAACCAGACCTCCTATGCAGTTATATGTTTTTCTCTTATGGGATCACTTATTGCATTTTTCTGGTATAATGTCTTCAGTCGCAGATATAAGATTTTTCTGGGTGATACGGGATCTATGGTTATTGGCTTTCTTCTTGCAGTTTTTTTGATAAAGGCACTGGAACTTGGTTCTGGCAATTCGACAATAAGCATCTCAGAAATAGCACCATCGCTTTCTCTTGCAATTCTCATTGTTCCTGTTTTTGATATATTCAGGATAATATTTGTCAGGATGATCCACGGTAAATCTCCCTTCAAAGGAGATCATAATCATATTCATCACCAGGTTCTCCTCATAACCGGATCCCACCTGAAAGCAACATCGCTTATCCTGTTTGTAAATATTGTGTTGATACTGGCTGTTATTCTTCTGCGATCCCTGGGTAACTCAACACTTATTCCCTTCCTGCTATTAATAAGTGTTACCCTCTCATTTCTTCTGGCCTTTTATATAAAAAACAACAACCCTACTGCTTAGCATCAGTTAAAACAGTCAGTTTTTCAAAGCAGGTTCCTGTGTTAATACTTTCTATATGCTTCAGCCAGTTTTGCCCTGTTTCTGATCAGTACTATCAATATAATGGAAATACAGAAAATTGCAGGTATAAGGATTTTTCCGTAGTAAAGAGTCCCATTCTTCGGTTTTATAGGTGGAGTAAAATCACTCAGAATAGTTACAAGTTCAGAATAGATAGTCCTGGCACGCTCAATTTCCTGCCTCTGTATAATGAGCTTATTTATATCTTCATGCAATAATTGAGTCTGATAGTCCTGCAGAAAAATCATCTGTCCTCCTTCTTTTGGCATCAGGCGCCTTGATTCTTCAAAGTATTTCACTTTCTGCAGACTGTCGAGCTGATCCAATTCATAGTCTATCCGGGCTATCAGCGCATCATTCTGTTTCAATCTTAATTCATGCTGGTCCCTGAAGAACTGGTTATTGCCGATATATGAAAAGATTCCCTCCCTGATCTTTGAAAGGGAACTGGGGATACATGTTTTTACCCTGACAAGGAACCTGTCGTTCATCCTTACATTTATGGTATCAAGAACATTATGCTTTCCACGAAAATCAACATAGTCAGGTATGTGGTCAGCTCCACGGTCAATATACCAGAATGCCTGAATATCCTTTATATTCTTAACCTCTTCCTCTGGAAGAGACAACGAAGAGGCCAGTTCTGCGTAATTCTTTTCCTCACAGAATGTATGGAGCTTGTTGATGTAACTGATCATGTCAGCGTTAGAAACAGTGTTGCTACTTAATGTTATATCTGATAAATAAAAATTTTCAGTAGAAAGCTTCAGGATATATGAAGCAGCTATTCCTATGAAAATACTTATTCCAAGCCAGGCTATATTCCTGATCATGAAGAAGAACACATGTATTAACCCTTTCCATATTGCTTTAAAAGCTTTACCGACTAATTTTCCCAAACGGGAAAAAAGCCCTATAAGATCGATTTCATCATCCTTTGTCCTGTTTTCTGATCCAATTTCCTTTGACATACTGATTGTCGAATATAAAAAGTCAAACTAATTAAGAAAGATAATTAAATATCACATTGTTTGGAGCACTATATGTGCAAGTTCTTTAATAAGCGGTTTGTAGTCATTTATAAATTCCCCGCTAACCCTGTTTCCTATCACAGCACATATTGTAAGGGCTTTGTGTCCTAAAAGAGCTGACAAGCTGTAAATAGCAGAGCTCTCCATTTCGTAATTGCATATTTTCCGGCCTCTGAATTCAAATTTGGATAATTTTTTATTGATCTCATTATCGAAAGTTTCAAGTCGTAATTGTCTTCCTTGTGGTGCATAAAAACCCGGAGTAGAAATCGTTATACCGTTAATAAATTTGTCAGAGCTGAACTTTTCAAGAAGCATCGCATTTGCTTTTACTGCATAGGGGTATGAAAGAGTATCCGGCCATTCAAGGTGTTCTGCAAGAACGTCTGAGAGGAGGGTGTCAAGTATCCAGTCGTAACCCGAATAAAAATGCAGAAGGCCGTCAAAGCCAATTGCTGTTTCTGCAAGCACAAAGGATCCGGCAGGTATATCGCCTCTCAGGCCGCCAGATGTGCCAAGTCTGATGAGGGTAAGTGAGATGGGCTCTTCTTTTAACTTACCTGTCTTCAGATCAATGTTTACAAGTGCATCAAGCTCATTTATAAGGATATCAATATTGTCAGTTCCTATTCCCGATGAAATGACTGTAATTTCATTCTGATCGTATGTCCCTGTCACAGTCCTGAATTCCCGGTTCTCTTTCCTGACCCTTACATTATTCATCATGGATGCTATCATATCAACACGTCCCGGATCTCCAACAATAATTATTTTGTCTGAGATATCCTCGGGAAGAAGGTGCAGATGAAAAACACTGCCGTCACTGTTCGTTATAAGCTCTGTTCTTTTCTCCATCAGGATTTATTGAAAAACAAAAATAATGAAATTCTGTTTTATAAACTAACAGGTATTACCGACATATTAAAGCCTTGTTTATCGCAAAGGCAGACTAATTATAATATTCCACTGGTAATAAAAAGTATTAATATCTTTCAGTTAAGATCAAGTATTTATGACAACACATATTCTAAAACAGATTACTTTTGTACAAATCAATAATTACAACAATGATCCAGCGTATACAATCCGTTTATCTTTTTATCACAGCACTGCTTTCTGTAATTTTCTTTAGCGGAACATTACTATCATTCTCCGATGGTTCAAATAATGTATATTCATTAAAGATTGGAGTTTTACAGAAAACCGGATCCACTGGTGTAATTGAGAATGTCGGGATCATATTTATACCGGCGGTAATTTTAGTCATGATTTTTGTTGTCTCAGTAATAACAATTTTCTTATTCAGGAACAGAAAAATTCAACTAAAGCTGGCTGCATGCCTGATATGCATTTCAGCCTTACTCATCCTGTCGTTGATCTGGTATGCTTACAGTGTGTCGTCTGAATTCAATGCAGAGTTAATGTACAGGGTAAATCTTTTACTGCCATTTCTGATGCTTATATTTTCTTGTCTTGCATACAGGGGCATAAGGAAGGATGACAAGCTTATCAGATCTTATGAAAGGTTGAGATAAGAAGAAACAATAAGTTTCTTATATTATCTTAAAGTTTTCCTGGCTGGTTATTTTTTCACAATAGTGGCATCTCAGGCTTACATTTTTTTTGGATATAATCCTGAATTTTGTTTTAACATGCTCATAGTTCGTTATGCATTTCGGATTCATGCATTTTACAATCCCTGTAATATGATCAGGTACTTCAACGACCTTTTTTTCAACGACTTCGTAATCTTTAATTATATTAAGTTTTGCATCTGGCGCCACAAGGGCGATTCTGTTTATATCAGCATCCTCAAAGAATTTTCCTGAGATCTTAACAATTGCTTTTTTCCCCAGCTTTTTACTTTCAAGATTTGTTCCGAAAGTGATTTGATTATCAAATCTGTCGAGTCCAAGTATTTGAATGACCTTAAAGAGGCTTTTTGCAGGAATATGGTCAATCACTGTTCCGTTCTCGATAGCACTCACACTTAGTTGTTTTGGCTCCTTCATATTACTGATAATTTATTTTATCCCCAATAATTTACAGAGTACTGCCTGCCTTGTAAAAACACCATTAAGTGCCTGTTCAAAATAGTATGCTTTCGGGTTTGAATCAACATCAGGATCAATTTCATTAACCCTGGGCAGGGGATGCAGAATACGCATTGAAGGTTTTGTATATTTAAGCATTGAATTTCTCAGTACATAAACATTTTTGACCTTCTCATATTCTATCGGATCTGAAAACCTTTCCTTCTGAACCCTTGTCATATAAATAATATCAGCTCTCGAAATTATATCTGTAAAATCTGAGTGTTCATAGTATTTCAACCCAAGGTTTTCGAGATACAGCTTTAATTCATCAGGCATCTTTAATTCTTCCGGAGCAATAAAGTTGAATGTAGTGTTCCATCTTGACATAGCCATCATTAATGAATGAACTGTCCTTCCGTATTTCAGATCCCCTACCATAAAAATATTCAGGTTATCAAGAGTGCCCTGTGTCTTCCTTATAGAGTACAGGTCAAGCATGGTCTGGGTAGGGTGCTGATTGGCTCCATCTCCAGCATTTATTACCGGGACGGAAGCTATTTCACTGGCATATCTGGCACTTCCCTCAATGGAATGTCTCATTACAATCAGGTCGCTGTAACTGCTGACCATTTTAATTGTATCATGAAGTGTTTCGCCTTTCGAAACACTTGAAGTGTTTGAATCTGTAAAACCAACAATTTTGCCACCTAACCTGTTTATTGCACTTTCAAAACTCAGGCGTGTGCGTGTTGATGGTTCAAAGAACAGTGTAGAGATCACCTTGCCTTCAAGAAGTTTTTGCACAGGCTTTTTTTCAAACTCTTCTGCCAGGTCAAGCGTTTCCAGGATCTCTCCGGTCGTGAAATCATCAATTGAAACTAAGCTCCTGTTTTTCATTTAATTACCGGATTAATGAGCTAAATCTTGTATATAATCAAAATTACTTAAGAATTGCTATTCAGGGCTTACATGTTGATAATTAATTAACAACTTTTAAAATTACATTGTCAGATAATCTTGTATATTTTTCTGTTGGCTGGATAAGTTTCAGGATAATGGTTTTACTGAAAGGTTTTCTATCCTTGAGAGATGCGACATAACTGTTTCTTTCAATGATAACCTGATCTTGATCAGCATTCTGCATTCTGTATCAAATTTATGCTCTGCCTGTTCAATATCGTATTCCTTCAGGATTTTCATAACAATACTGAGTGATTGATAAGGGAAAATCAACTCAAAATTCTCTGTTATTATTCTTTCCGTTATTTCTGCATTTGACAAGGCCGATCTGGCCGCTGTCTTATAGGCATTTGCCAGTCTGCTTGCTCCAAGTAATTTGCCTCCGAAGTACCTTGGCACAATAACAAGTACATTTGTCAGTCCAAAAGATCTGATCTGTCCAAGTATAGGTCTTCCTGCTGTTCCCGATGGCTCACCGTCATCATTGACCCTCCATATTTCCAATCCAGCACCGATAGCATAGCTATAACAATGATGTTTTGCATCATGATATTTTCTTTTTGTTTCTTCCAGAATTGATTTAATCTCCTCCTCATTCCCGACAGGCCAGGCAAATGCAATGAACCTGCTTCCTTTTTCCTTGTACAATCCTTCAGAGGGAGATTTTATTGTTTTGTATGTATCAGGCCTGTCTGTCATAAAGTTCAGGATCGGAGTAAAAGAAGAAGATCAATATATTACAATTAATGCAATATTACTAAATCCGGCGTTTGACTTAGAATTTCTGATAAAAAAAACTAAATTTGTCAATTAACAATTATCAGATGAGAGTACTACTTGATGAAAAGGATCTTCAGAAGTTGATAGTAATAGGTGACAGGATCCTGATTAAACCTAAAACCCCTCAATTAAAAACAAAAAGCGGTTTGTATCTTCCGCCCGGTGTAAATGAAAATGAAAAGGTGCAAATCGGCTATGTTCTCAAGGTTGGGCCAGGCTATCCAATACCTTCCATTAACGATACTGATGAACCATGGAAAAATCGTACAGAAGAACCAAAATATGTACCTTTGCAGCCTAAGGAAGGAGATCAGGCTGTTTATCTTCAGAGTAATGCCATAGAGATAGAGTTTAATAAAGAAAAATATATTGTTGTACCTCAGTCTGCAGTATTACTTCTTCTACGTGATGAGGGATTATTCGAATGAACAAATTATCATATGGAAAATTCAATTCTAAAAGGGAAAAAAATTCTGATCGTTGAAGACGATCTTCCAAGCAGGCTCTACCTGAATAAAATACTTGAAAAGACAGGAGCAGTTTTAATTAATGCAGGTGATGGAAGCGAAGCTGTGAGAATAGCAGGGGAAAATCCCGATATTGTATTGATCCTTATGGATATACAATTGCCGGTTCTCAACGGATATGCTGCGGCAACGAAAATTAAACAGTCGGAACATAAAAGCAAAATAATTGCACAGACTGCCTTCAGTCTTACTGATGATCTTGAAAAAATAAGATCTTCTGATTTTGATGACTATATTATAAAGCCTATTTATCCTGACCAGCTTATTGAAAAAATTTCAACGATTGTAGCTGAAGCAAACTTGTAGAACTGAAGTATCCCAATAAGTTTTTCATTCAGGATATACTGACATCTGACTGAATTCAGTCAGAAATACCTCAATTTCGGATAGCCATCTCTCTTTTTCATCCTTTAGTGGAAGCCGTTTGCAGAGCGTTTGTCTCATTAAAGAATCACCGGATAATATGTCAAATGGCATCAGTCTGGTCTCGTACTCATAAGGCGGAGGTATGAATTGAAAAGCATCATGCGCTGAAGTTTCAATTATAGCATCAAACAGTTCCAGTGCGACTCCGACAGGGCGGTACTTTACAGGATCGGTAACATGTATCTGGATCCCGTTGCAATATTCATCCTTATATTTATTGAATGTGGGAATGAAATTATGAATCCGA
>Ga0255341_1001618_pt1 | contig 31166 bp, 28 predicted proteins | sample wastewater_treat_8_FD_192418 | JGI IMG/M metagenome (GOLD analysis project Ga0255341, IMG submission 192418) | Wastewater microbial communities from Lulu Island WWTP, Vancouver, Canada - plant12 | ecosystem: Engineered > WWTP > Wastewater > Unclassified | place: Canada: Vancouver, British...
TTATGTTAGCGAAAACAATTTTGCAAATTGCTAATAGCATTAACAAATGGTTATAAAGAAACCAAAATTAATAAATGCGTCAATTAAAAATAAACAAGTAATACTAAATAAATACAAAATCAAATCTGTAGTACTTACAGAAGAATTTAACAATTAGCTATCTTTTTGTGTTGGTGGTGGAACATATTTTGCTATGGGAAGAGCTCCATCGTCGTTTCTTGAGGAATTATTTGTATCGAAATTGGATTGACTCTGATAACCATGTGGCGGACCGTACTTGGTTTCGTATCTATGTTTACACGAGGATGATATTAAAGTAAAATATAATGCTGATAATATCAATAAAAACAGTCTGTTAATTTTCGGGAATATTTTCATAATATATTTTTTGGTTGATATACAAATATAAAAATACTTGTTTAAATAAGTAAACGAATAATTAACACAAGACCAAAAACTACTAAAGATATACCAACTATTCTGTTAATTAAAAGTTGAATCCGGGGTTTTAGATATTTTTTAATTTTAAAACCGATGAAGCTTTTTAACACATCCATTGAAAAAACGGTGAGCAAGGTCCCGGAAAGAAAAACGATGGTAGTTTCTTCCAACTTGCCGTATTGTGCCATTTGCGAGATATAACCTAAAATTGTCAGCCAAAAAATAATAATAAAAGGATTCAGGAGATTAAGGAAAAAACCTTTTGCTAAAAAAGTAATAGCATTAACATCTTTAGAAGGTCTTGGCGAAAGAGATGATCGTCGTTTTAAAATCTCCGGTTTTTTAAAAAATGTAAAAACACCATACATTATAAGTATAACCCCTCCGATAATTCCGGCATAAGTTTGGTTTTTGCCTGTTTCGATAACAGCAGATAACCCAAAAAATGAAATGGAAATTATGAATAAATCACTGGTAATTACTCCAACGGCAATCAGAAATGCAGACCTGAATCCACGGTCTATTGATGTTTGAATAATTGTGAAAAATGCAGGGCCAAGGGTTATACTTAATACAAGACCAAGTAAAACTCCTTCAAAAAATATGCCCGGCATTCCTGTCATTAATTACTTATTTATGGTTTTTAAAAATTCAAGCCAGTCAGGTAAATGTTTTTTCATAACCCTCGGGAACTTTACTTGTGCACCAATTTTACCTTTGGACTTCATATAATCATAAAAAACATCAAGTGGCAAAATTTCGGCTTCTACATTACGTATGGCAGCAATGCGCTCTACTCTGTAATCATCGTTTAGTTGTTTTAAGTTCTCATCTATAACTTTTGCTGCAAGCTTAGCATCAATATCATCGTTGGTTCCCAGCCACCACTTATGTTGAAACATATTTTCGTAATTCAAACCTGCGACGGTAAATTCAGGTATTGATATATTATGACTTTGTTCAAGCATTTCTATTGCCCTGTTCATGTTGTCTTGCGACAAATGCTCACCACAAATGCTTAAATAGTGTTTTGTGCGGCCAACAATCTGTATTTGAGCTCTTTCTAAATTTGTGAATTTAACCACATCTCCAAGTAAATATCTCCATGCTCCTGCAACCGAACTTATTAATAAGGCATATTCTTTTCCTTCTTCTACCTGATCTATAGTTAATGCGCCGGCATTTTGGTTAATATTGCCTTCGTTATCAAAATTATTATCATTGAAAGGAACAAATTCAAAAAACAACCCATTATCAAGAACCAAAGCCATAGATTCGCTTTTTGGGTCATCCTGATAGGCTATATAACCTTCCGAAGCCAAATACGTTTCAATATAAACCAAAGGTTTACCCAATAATTTTTCAAAACTTTTTGCATAAGGTGCAAAGCTTACACCACCATGAGTAAACACCGAGAGGTTTGGCCACATTTCATGAATATTATTAAGATTATATCTGTCAATAATCTTATTCAATAATATCTGAAACCAGGCAGGAACGCCCACTATTGCTCCTATATCCCATTCCGGAGCCTTGCGTACGATTTCTTCGATTTTTGTTTCCCAATCACGCTCACGGCTTATGCGTTTCCCGGGTTTGTAAAAATGCTGAAACCAAAAAGGAATATTGCCTGTTGTGATACCGGATAAATCGCCCTCGTAATAAGTACCATTATAATGCAAATGTGTACTGCCTCCAAGCATTAAAATACCACGTTTAAAGAAATCTGTGGGAATATCGTATTTGGCTGAGGCAACCAATGTGCGAATGCTTGTTTTTTTTATGGCTCTAAGCATTTCGGGAGTAACTGGAATATATTTGCTGGTTGCTTCGCTGGTACCCGAACTGAGTGCGAAATATTTTACCCGACCCGGCCAGCTTACATAGGCTTCGCCTGACAAAGTACGATACCACCAGTCGTTGTGCATTTTATTATAATCGTGAATTGGAACTGTTTGTTGAAATACACTGATAACGTCTGAACTTTTAATAATGTCGGCAAAACCATATTTTTCTCCAAAAGCTGTTAGCTGGGCTTTTCGGATTAATTTTTTGAGTACTTTTTTCTGTTGTGTTATAGCCGAAGGCTTGTTTTTTTCAACAGGTATTATGTTTTTGAGCTCAATTGCTCTTTTAATAAGCGTACCTAATATTGGCATGGCTTTATATTTTAGGCAAAATTAATGATTTTATGATTAAGTGAAAGATTCAACATGAAGTTAAAAATTGAGACTTTCAGCATAAAAATTTTATAATGGCTTTTATACGGTTAATGCTTTCTTCCTTGCCAAGCAAAAACAAAATATCGGCTAAATGTGGTCCTGAACTGGCTCCCACCATGGCGATGCGTAAAATATTATATATTTTGCCTGCGGGCAATGCATTTTCTTTAATAAATGCTGATAATGCAGTATCAATAGACTGTGATGTCCATTCAGCTTTGTCGATATTATTTAAAAGACTGTTAAGCCATGCAACAGAATCAGGAGTGCTGTGTTTTTTTACATCCGACTGGTTATAAGTTTTTGGTGCAACAAAAAAATAATTTCCTACATCGGGTAAATCTTTTATAAAATCTGCTCTGTAGCGGATTAAAGCAATTATGGATTTTAATTTTTCGTCATCAGGTATAGGAAAGTTTTGCTGTTTCAGCAAGGGCTTTAATTCTTCCAAAATATCATTAATATCAGCTTTTACAAGATATTGATGATTGAACCATTTAGCTTTAACGGGATCAAATTTAGCTCCGCTTTTACTAACATGGTCAAGGGAAAACGAAACACTCATTTCCTGTTTATCCATAATTTCTCTTTCGTCTCCCGGATTCCAGCCCAATAGAGCCAGCATATTTATAAACGCATCGGGAAAATACCCGCTTTCTTTATATCCGGAGCTTTTTTCTCCGGTTTTTGGGTCAGTCCATTGCATTGGAAAAACAGGGAAGCCTAAACGATCCCCATCCCGCTTGCTTAACTTGCCATTTCCATCAGGCTTGAGCAAAAGCGGCAGATGTGCAAACGCAGGACGTTCCCATCCTAAAAAGCGGTATAGCAATACATGTAATGGTGCAGAAGGAAGCCATTCTTCTCCACGGATTACATGTGTTACCTCCATCAAATGATCATCAACTATGTTTGCCAAATGGTATGTTGGCATTCCATCGCTTTTGAATAAAACCTTATCGTCTATGTTCTCGCTTTTCACGCTCACATGCCCGCGAATTAAATCATCAAATTCGATAATACTGTTTTCGGGCACTTTTAGTCTTATAGTAAATGGTATTCCGCTTTTTAACAAACTCTCAACTTCGCCTTGCGGCATTGTAAGCGAATTCCGCAGTGTATTGCGGGTATTGCAATCGTATTGAAAAGTAGCTTTTCGGGCTTCATATTCTTTGCGAAGTGCATCTAATTCTTCGGCGGTGTCAAATGCGTAATAGGCATAGCCGTCATTTATAAGCTGAATAGCATATTTATGGTAAATATGCTTACGTTCGCTTTGACGATATGGGCCAAAATTGCCTCCTATATGGGGACCTTCGTCAAAATTAATTCCACACCACGTTAAGCTGTCAATAATATATTTTTCTGCCCCTTCAACAAAACGGGTTTGATCTGTATCTTCGATTCGTAGAATTAATTTGCCATTGTTTTTTTTCGCAAAAAAGTAATTATACAAAGCGGTCCTAACTCCGCCTATATGCAATGGGCCTGTAGGACTTGGCGCAAAACGTACTCGTACCATAGTTTTATTTTTGAGCAACAAAGTTAGCTAAAAGACAATTAATAATTTTTCGTTTACCATAATTAGAAACCCCTAACCAGCATTGATTCGGCAAATTCCTGAAGTACAGCTTTTTGCTCTGCGTTTAGGTTGGATTTATTTAAGGCAGCCATGGCTAATTCATGGTGTTTATGCATTTCGGATTTGCAGTCGCTGATAACATTTGAATTAATAAATACTTCTTTAACCTTATTAATTTTTTCGGTCTCTGCTATGGTTTTATTATTGTATAGTTTTTGAAACTCCATGCGTTCGGCATCTGATAATTTAGACATTGTATTAACATACAGATACGTCTTTTTACTGTCGATAATATCGCCGCCAATACGTTTGCCAAAGGTTTGTTCATCTCCAAAAGTATCAAGAAGATCATCCTGAAGCTGAAAAACCATACCCGTATGCTCGCCAAATTGATAAATAGCATCACATTCTTCTTGTGTTGCATTGCCCAAAATTGCTCCTATCTTCATGCAGGCACCCATTAAAACGGCGGTTTTAAGCAGAATCATATGCATGTATTCAGCCATTGAAACTTCTGTCATCTTTTCAAAATTCATGTCCAGTTGTTGCCCTTCGCACACTTCCATGGCTGTTTTTGTAAAAACTTTTAATACTGCCGGCAGCTTATCTTCGCGGGTAAGGGTTACAAATTCATAAGCTTTGGTAAACATTGTATCACCCGAAAGAATGCCGATATTAGTACCGTATTTACTGTAAACGGTCGGTCTTCCTCTTCTGATGGGTGCATCATCCATTATATCGTCGTGTACTAAAGTGAAATTATGAAATGTCTCAATAGCGATTGCAGGATTAATTGCATCTTCCATATTGTTTCCGTAGAAGTCGCAAATCATTAAAGTAAGCACAGGGCGCAATCTTTTTCCGCCTGCTTTCAGTGCATAATCAATAGGTTGGTATAATTCTTCGGGGGATTTAATAAAATTGATACTTTCAAACCTTTTGATAAATATATCCTGATAAAATTGTAAAGTTTTTTTCATATATATGATTAAATAATGAATCGTGTATCATTTAATATATTTTTAATTCCGTCTTCAAGTGGAAGCAAGTGTCTGTTTAATAATTTTTTCATTTTGCCAATATCGGGCAGTCTGCGCCTCATATCGCCTTCTTTAAGAGGTGGCAAATACTTAAGCTCAGAACCTGAACCTGTAATTTTTATTATTGTTTTGGCTACGTCAATAATATAAGTTTCGTTATCATTGCCAATATTGTAAATATCGCTTGGCATATCAGGGTTATTTACAATTTGATTAAAGCAATTATATGTTGCATCAACATTGTCCTGAATATAGCAAAATGTTCTTGTTTGTTTTCCGTCACCAAAAATAGTCAATGGTCTGTTTTTTAAAGCCAAGTCAATAAAACGACTTATTACGAAATCCTTACTCTGCTTGGGGCCATAGGTGTTGAAAAATCTAAAAATAGTGTAGGGTAGTCCAAATTCCGCATGATATGATTTAAGGAAAGCTTCCGAAGCGTTTTTAACAATAGCATAAGGAAGTTTGGAGTTTAGCGGTGTTGTGTTTTCGTTTTGCGGAAATTCCACAGGTTCGCCATATACCTCGGAACTGGAGCTAAAAAATACGCGCCTTACAGTAGAGTTTTTACTTAAATTCAGTATGTTTTCAATACTTTTAAGATCTTGTAAAACGCTTACAGGGTTTTCGAGAGTTCGTTTAACGCCAACCGTAGCTGAATAGTGAAAAACGTAGTCGAATCTGAAAGCATGAAAAACCTCAGAAATATCACGATAATAATTTACATCGGCTTTGATGAATTTGTATCTGTTTTTGTGCTGTGTTGGTAATTTTTCGAATGAGCCTGTAGAAAGGTCATCAACAATAACCAGGAAAATATCTGGGTTTTTCAAAAGCTTTTCGGCTAAACTGCTGCCAATAAATCCGGCTCCTCCGGTTAATAAAACAGAAATCATTACTTGTTAATTAAAGATAATAAATATTGTCCGTAGCCACTCTTAAGCAATGGCTGTGCTATTTGCTCCAGTTTGTTTATATCAATAAACCCTTCGTTATAAGCTATTTCTTCAATACAACCAATTTTAAGTCCTTGACGGCTTTCGATAACTTCAACAAACTGACTTGCTTGCAGCATAGAGGAAAATGTTCCTGTATCAAGCCATGCTGTGCCACGACTAAGTATTTCCACACTGAGTTTGCCTAAATTAAGAAAATGCTTGTTTACATCGGTAATTTCATATTCGCCTCTTGCACTGGGCTTTAAATTTTTTGCAATCCCCACAACACTGTTATCATAAAAATACAGTCCGGGTACTGCATAATTCGATTTTGGCTTGGATGGTTTTTCTTCAATGCTTATGGCTTTCATATCTTTATCAAATTCAACAACACCGTAGCGTTCAGGGTCGCTGACATGATAAGCAAAAACAATTCCACCGTCGGGCTTATTCATTTTTCTTAATTTGTTGTGCAATCCCGATGAATAAAAAATATTATCTCCTAAAATTAATGAAACATCATCATTCCCTACGAATTGTTCACCAAGGACAAATGCCTGAGCCAGTCCGTTTGGAACTTTTTGTTCAACGTAGCTAAAATTGCAGCCAATACGGGAGCCATCTCCGAGTAAATTGACAAAGTGGGGTAAATCATGCGGAGTTGATATAATAAGTATATCTCTAATTCCGGCCATCATAAGAACCGACAAGGGATAATATATCATAGGCTTGTCATAAATAGGCATAAGCTGTTTGCTCATGGCCATTGTTATCGGGTAAAGTCTGGTGCCGGAACCACCGGCAAGGATAATACCTTTCATAAATTAAAATTATTATTCATTAAGTGGTGGTAATACAGGGTCATCATTTTCTTCCATATCGAAAAGAGGTTTCCCTGCTTCCTTATTTTTTACAAATTTTTCCATATATAATATAAGAGACGGCAATACAAACAGGTTGCTAAATAAAGCTATTAGCAAAGTGAATCCTATCAAATACCCCAGACTGGCCGTTCCGCCAAAATGAGAAAAGATAAATACTCCAAAACCCAAAACTAAAACGATACCCGAAAATATCATTCCGCTGGCTGTTTCTTTCAGGGCGTTTAACACGCTTGATTTTATGTTCCATTCGGACGATTTCAGCTGATATCTGTACCTTGAAAGAAATTGAATTGCCGCATCAACAGATATACCCAATGCTATACTGTAAATTATAATGGTTGATGGTTTAAGATCAATGCCCAAAAAACCCATAAGTCCTGCGATAACCAACAAGGGAATCATATTAGTAGCCATTGCTATTATCACCATTTTTACATTGCTAAATAAAATGTAAATAAGTATTGCTATAACAAGAATAGCCAACGCCAGGCTGCCATACAGGTTTCTGACCAAAAAGTCGCTACCTTTCTGAAAAACAACAGCCGAACCCGTAACAGTGGTTTTGAAATTTTCGGCAGGGAAAATTCTTGCAAGCTTGGTTTCTAAACTATCTTTAATGGTTTTTATTTCAGGGGTGTAAACATTTTTTAATCTCAAACTAATGCGGGCTATCTGATAATTAGTATCAATAAAATTAGTTAGAATATTATTGTTTTTGCTTTCGCTTTTTGAATCCAGATTGGGCAAGTAGCTTAAAATAAATGCTTTTTCATTATCATTTGGCAAACTGTACATGTCAGGCCTGCCATTAAAAAATGCCTGTTTTGCAAATTTCACTATTTCGACTACCGAAAGAGGTTTGGAAATTGCCGAAATTTCTTTAAGTTCATTTTGAAATGAATCAATTTTCCTTAAAGTATTTAAATTAAATATGCCTTTTTTCTTTTTTGTGTCTATGGTAACCTCAAGTGGTAAAACTCCGCCCATATTGTTTTCGAAAAACAACAAGTCGGTATAAAGTTTATCGCCTTTGGGGATATCGTCAACCACGCTGCCTCTGTTTTTAATAAGGGTAACGCCAAATCCTCCGCCTGCTATGATTATAATTACTAAAACAAGAATTATATTTCTTCTGTATTGAATAGCATTGGTGATAAAACGTATTACCCCATTAAGCCATGTGAAATCAAGATGTTTGATATGCCTTCCTTTCGGGGCGGGGAACATGCTATACATGGTTGGAATGATTATTAAAGTGAAAGCAAATATTAATAAAATACTAACACCCGCAATAATGCCAAATTCAACCATTATAGGATTTGAAGTAACAATAAAAGAACCAAAACCCACGGCTGTGGTGGCATTTGTCAAAAATGTTGCAAGTCCAACGCGCTGAACCACCCTGGCCAGAGATTTTGCCTGATTGCCGTGTAAAGCAAATTCATAATGATATTTTGTAATGAGATATATACAGTTTTCTATACCTATTATAATCAATATTGGAGGAATAATTCCCGACAAAATAGTTATGTTAAAACCCAGCAACACCATAGTGCCCATTGCCCAGATAACACCTATGAGTACAGTTGTAAGCGAAAAAACTAAAGCCCTTAAAGACCTGAAGAAAATTAAAAGAATTGCGGAAGCCACTATTAATGCTAAAATCATGAAAATCTGAAGCTCTTTTTGTACCAGTTGTGTAATTGATGTCCTGATATATGGCATCCCCGAAAAATGAACTTCGATATCATTTTTGGCACCAAACTCTTCAATTGGTTTTTTTATATCCAATAAAACATTATCTCTTTCTTTGCTGTTGAGTACTTTTTTATCGATATAGACCATCATTACGTTTGTGCCATTGCTCTTGTCAAAAAGAAGTTCGTTGTAAAACGGCAAAGAATATGCTTTTTCTAATATACTATCCAACTCTGCTTGTGACGCAGGTGGGGCTTCAAACAGCTTTACAATTTTAAATTTTTTTGTTGTAGTATCTTTTTGCAGATTTAAACAATTGGCGATGGACATTACCTCACCAACTCCTTTAATCGTTTTTAAATTTTTAGACAATTTGCACCAATCGTTAAATATATCCAGTTTTTCGAGTTTCTTGTCTTTAATTCCTATAAACAATACACTGCCGTCTTCTTCAAATTGTTTTTTAAAATTCTGATATATAATACTTGTGCTGTCCGACATTGGCAGCATCTGAGCATATTCATAGGACATTTTAACTTTTAGAGCCTGATATCCCATAAACAGAGTGAGTAGCCCAATAATAATCAGATTAAGAGTTCTGTTCCTCAGGATGTAATTCACAATACGGTTCCACATAATCAATCAAATTTTCAAAGCCCGAAATTACATACAAAAAGTGAAATAAACATAATTTTTAATCAGGTGTTTGTGTTAATTTACACTTTGTTAGGTTTTTATAAAAAAATTATTTTAATAATTGAATGATATTTGTTAAATAAACCTAACTTCGGTTGCACCAATACCGTATTTTAAGATACTTGCATCTTCGAATTCCAAATTTGAATAACTTTTCAATATATCATTAATCTCTTTTTTCAATAAACCGGCGCCAACACCATGAATAAAAACAACTTTTTTTATCTGTTTGGTAATAGCGGCATCTAAACATTGCCTGAAAAATGAAATTTGCAAGGGTAAAATTTCGCTTTTATGTAAACTTTTGTAGTCGCTTCTTAATTTTTCAACATGCAAATCTATTTCTGCCGTTGAATTGTCTGTCATAAAACGTTCAATAATTGACGCAGTTTTATTGCTGTTCTTTTCCTGTATTGGCGTTTTTTTTAAAGAAGACAAAGGAGGATGCGTTAAATCATGTACAAATATTATATGAGCCAATTCATCGAAAAACGGATTTTGCAAATAAATGTCTTCTTTTATAAATTTAGACGTTTTAATCTCAATATCAACAATTTCGGAATCAAAAAGTTGCCCTTGCCTGATGTCGAAACACATTATTTGCAGCCGCAAATGAGCCATTTCCTTCAGGGTATATTCCGAAACAGAATCAATTAAAACTGCATCTCCTTTTTCGATAAAGCCGCTTGAAATACTTTCAAATCCTTTGCTGGAATGAGATTTAAGAATGTGAAATGCTACCTGCCAGCGACTGTAATTTATAAGATAAATTTCCATGTCGCCGGAAATAAGAGTGTTTTGGTTTTCGGGAACAAAAGCCAGATAGATCCCATTAATTAATGCCTCAGCATTTTTCTGGTTTTGATTTTTGTGTTTAGAACCGTCGGGGGTAATGCTGTTGTTTTTGCCTGAACCATCATTAGTTTCAGCAAGAGTTTTGTTTGATGATGTTTCGGTTCGTATCGTACTTTCCAGATTTGAAAATTCATTTTTTTTAATAAATGGATTTCTTTTGCCTTCTTTAAGGTCTATTAAAACCAAATCGGAGGGCTCAACAGGAATTTCAAACCCATCTTCGATCATCACATAAACAAAACCATTTTTTATTGATGTTACAATGCCACTTTCCTTAGATGACAAAAACCGAACCTTATCTCCGGCATGAAATTGTTTCATTATTTTGGGAAGTTATAGTGTTTTCTTACTTTCTTTTTAATATTCCAGATGCACTCAAGTCCTTCGGGAAAAACAACAAAATCTCCGGGCTCAAAATCTAATTTGGCATTACCTATTTCAACGGTAAATTCACCTTCCAGAATATAGCATTCTTCTTTGCTGTCGTAAGTTGCAGGAAATCTTGATGGTTCTTTTTCCCATATCGGCCAAGATGTTATTCCGCGTTTTGCTGCTTCCTGCAAATTTAATTTTTCGCTGTAAACGTTATTCATAATAAATTTGGGTCTATTTTTGTGTAAAAATAGTAAAAATAGTTTTATGCTTATAGCATCTCTTGCATTAGCTCCTATTTTGGCATTTGGTTTATTTATTTACTTAAAGGATAAATACAACAGAGAACCTTTAATATGGATGATTGTTGCTTTTATCGTTGGAGCCGCTTCAATTTTACCGGCAGTTGCAATAGAATATTTTTTGGAAAGAAAAATTGGGCTTGGTATCGGCAATAATATTACTTCGTTGTTTATCAATGCCTTTATTGTAGTAGCGTTAACCGAAGAAGTATGCAAGTTTGTTTTACTGAGAATTTTGTTTTACCGAAAGCGCTTTTTTTCTGAGCCCATCAGCGGGATAGTTTATGCTGTTATGCTTTCGCTTGGCTTTGCCTTTACCGAATCTATTTTTTACATATTGGGTTCGCAGAATGTTTTTGTTACTGCTGTGGTCAGGTCTTTCACTGCTGTTCCTGCCCATTTTATTTTTGCGGTATTTATGGGCTATTATATGGGCAGAGCAAAGTTTACCTACATGCATAAAAGAACCATGCTGGTTGTTTTAGGTTTAATTTTAGCTGTTCTTGGACATGGATTTTATGATTTTTTCCTTTTGGCATGGTGGATGCCGGCAGAATATCAATACATCTCTTTTGGATTTGTTTTCACGGGACTTATTTTTGCAATAGTTTTAATAAACAAAGCCCAGCGTCGGTCGCCTTTTATTAAGCGTAAAAAGTGGCTTAAAAGCATTGAATTGTCAAAAGAAAAGGAATTTCAGGATTTTCTTGATGGCCAAAAGCAATTATTAAAAAGAAGAAGAGAAAAGCAAAAGAAAAACAAAAAGTCATAAAAAAAAGCCCGCAAATAATGTGGGCTTTTAAAACCGGGGTGAAATATGGGATTCGAACCCACGACCCTCAGAACCACAATCTGATGCTCTAACCAACTGAGCTAATTTCACCGTTTGCGACTGCAAAGATAGATATTATTTGCAATTTTCAAACAAGATTTCAAAAAAGTTTGAAATTAAAAACATAACTATATAACCTTATTTTATAAAAATCTATTCTTTTGATGAGCATTTTTTAAAAATGACAGAGTCGAGGCTGATTTTACCGGGACCTGCAATAAAAGAAATAATAGCCATAAATAACAATGTTAACGGATATTCCATGCCGCCTTCAGACATTAGGAAAGCGTTTGAATGAACGGTAATTATAGCCATAATCATTGTAAAGCCCAAGGCTAAGGCACTAAGGCGCGAAAATAATCCAAATAAGATAAAAACGGCACCGAAAAATTCGGATATTGCCGCAATATATCCCATAAATACAGGGATATGCAAATTAGCATTCATAAATTGAGCCGTTGCTTCAATGCCGTGTCCGCTAAACCAGCCAAACATTTTTTGCCCGCCGTGAAAAATAAAAACAAGTGCAAGTATTAATCTTGGGAAAAGGCTTAAAATGTCATTGCTTAAAAGCGATGAGGTGCTAAATAATTTTCTCATAATATTTTTAATTATAAAATTAATCATATTGAACAAATGCTATAGTTGAAAAATGCTTAATATCATAATATCAGTATGCAATAAAAATATTTCGAGTTTCATTATGATTTTTAGGGACTAAATAAAAGCTATGTTATTAAATTCAAAAAGAAATAATAATTTTGATACCTCGAAAAATGATTTAAATGAAAAAGCGAAAAACACCGGTAATTTTATCCGGATTGACTATTTTGTCGATGTGTGGCGGTTTATTAGGCGTTATAATAGGTCTTATTAGTGTAATAAATATTGAGCTGATAAAAATTTTTGCACGAATACCCGGCTATGCTTCCATATATTCTCTAACAAAAGAATCAATTTTATTATATCCTTATGTTAAGATGTTATTATACGGAGTGTCTTTTATAGGTGCACTACAAATGTTCAGATACCGCAGAGCGGGATTTTTTAAATATTCAATAGCTCAAATAATTCTATTGATAATACCATATTTCATGTGGAACCAAATACCCATAGTGGTATTTTTCACCGATTTGCCGGATATGATTTTTACATTTGCCTTTATTGGCACTTATTCACTATATTTCATACAAAAAGAAATAAAAGTGGATCAGGATGAAAGCGGAACTGAAAAATAAAAGCTTGTTCCTTCATTAACTTTGCTTTCGGGCCAAATCTGACCTCCGTTTTTCTCAACAAATTCCTTACATAATACCAGCCCTAAACCGCTGCCTTTTTCGTTAGCGGTTCCGGTGCGTACGTTAACTTCGCCAAGCGAAAACAGATTTGCCAATTTATCGGCTTCTATACCAATTCCATTATCTTTAACAAAAAAGATACAGAACTTTCCTGACAAGTTAAAACCAATTTCAATTTTACCTCCGGGCTGAGTAAATTTAATAGCATTTGAAATTAAATTTCTTAACACTGTATTAATCATGTTTTTATCGGCAAACACCTCGCTGGTTTCATTTTCGGCCGACAATAAAATTTTAATTTCCTTAGCTGCAAGCATTGTTTCATGAAATTCGGCATTTTCTTTTAAAATATTAGAAGCATTAAATTTTTCGGGTGTTATGTTAAGCCTTCCGGTTTGCGAACGGGACCACATAAGTAAATTTTCAAGCAGATTACCCGTGCGGTTTACTATCTTTTCAAATTCGTCAATCAAAGCATCTTGTTCATTTTTATCAAGAGTTGAATAATCCCGTTTCATAATTCTGACAAAACTTACCATGCTTGCCAAAGGATTACGCAAATCGTGAGATATGATAGAGAAAAACTTATCTTTTGCCTGATTGGATTCAACAAGGGCTGCTTCGCTGCGTTTTAATTGTTTATTGGTTTTAAGTAATGTCTTGTTTACGTCATCAAGTTTTCGGGCATTGTTTCTGCGTTCGTTAGACTGATAAACTAGTAAGCCAATTAACACAAGAGCGAATATCAGACCAATAGCTAAATAATACCTTGTAAAGCGATTATTTTCTATTTTCAGTTGATCGATAATACTTTGTTGACGAAGTATTTGGTTTTCATTTTCAAGTTGCCTTATTTCATTCTTAAGGTCAGCATTAATTAAATAACGTATTTGCTTATTGCCAAAAACAGAATCATTTAGTAACATTTTATTGTTTAATGCATAAAATGCATTTTTGTAATCAGCTCTTTTTTCAAAAATTTTAGCCTGAATCTCATAAGCATCCATTAATTCACGCTTGGCTCCAAGTTCCAGCCCTATTCCCGTGGCAAAATTAATATGCTTTAATGCCAAATCTGTACGGTTTAGTTTCAAGTAAGCATTAGCAATATTCATATTAGATATCATAATGCTATGCCTGTCTCCCAAATTATTCTTTATTTCAAGCGATTTTTCGTAATATTCAAGAGCCCTGTTTATTTGACCGGAGTTTTCAAACATTAATCCTAAATTCCCATAAGCTATTGCGATTACTCTATTGTCATTGATTTCTTTTGCTATATCAATAGCTTTTTCCAGCAAATTTCCGGCATCGTTATATTTATTTGTCTTGTTATAAATAATTGAAATATTTATATAAACACGTGCTAGTCCCGATTTATTTTTAGTATTACTGTATATTTCCAGTGCTTTTTCATAATAATGCAGGGATTGCTTGAAATTGCCCATATCGTCATAAATATTACCCAAATTGTTGTAAGACAAGCCCATCCCTTCAAAATTGTTTATCTGGCGAAAAAGAATTAAAGCATTCGAAGCTTGTTCTAATGCACTTGGATAATTTGCAACGCGATTGTTTATTATTGATAAATTTAAATAACACGAGGCAATACCTTCAATATTATCGATACTTTTAAAAACTTTTAATGCTTCATTAAAATATGAATAACTTTTAGTGTAGTCACTTGTACTTAATTTTAATTCAGCTAAGTTTCTGAGAGACTTAGCTTTACCTTCGGTGTAACTTAAGCTGTCGCTTAATTTTAATGCTCTTTGATAATAAAATTCTGAAACCTTTGTGTCAACAAATTGATACTGATTACCAATTAATAGCATTAGATTTACTTTCGCCGTGTCGGTTTTTAATTCCATTAGTTGCTCAAGGCTGTCAATATTTGACAGATTTGATTGCGAAATGGCTGTTAAGCAAGTGTATAGTGCTAGTAATATGACAATTACCCTTTTCAATATGATAAATTAAGTTTCACGTCGACAAATATAATATTATTATGATTTAAAAATAAAAATTTAATACAAATTTAATTATAAATATACCGAAGCAAAAAATACATGACATATATCAAAGACGTTGACACATAGAATATTGTAGTTATTGCAAGGCTTTTGTTGTAAACCTATTGATACCCAAATTTTCTTGATGTTGCAATTATTTTGAAATTGTGATCATAATTTTTGATGAATTGGCATATGAATAAACGACAGATTAAAACTTGTTTAATGCTTTTTATTTAATAAAATCTTGAAATAGTAGTAATATTTTCCTTATCTTGTGGTCAAAATTCATAAAATACATAATTATGGCAAAAAAGACAAGCGCTAATATTTCGACTTTACGTCCGGCATCGCTTCAAGCCCATATCAGTAAAGTGGTTTCAGGAGAAAGAAAGTTTGAAAATGTTTTTCAATCGGTTTCCCGAATGATTTTAGAGGGTAACAACATGGTTGAAAAGGTTACTATTAATGGTCGGCCGACTTATGATTTTAAACTTTTCCGCAGCGGAAAAAAGCATATTGTAGGGATGTATGATGAAATAAACAGCTTTGTTTCCTTTGTAAAAGATGCTGCCGAAGGCGGAAGCTCAGCCGAAATGGCCTTTGTGCTCATCGGTGAGCCCGGCAACGGAAAAACCTTTTTTGTCGATTTTTTAAGCGCAAAATACAGGGAATTTATATCCATGCCCGAAAATATGCGCTATACCTTTAGATTTAACGATGTTGATTTAATCGGGCGTTATGGCAAGATAGACCGTATTGAAAGCCAGACCTACGAAGACCCTATGGTACTGGCAATGAATCTATTTGAAGACAAGGATGACAGCAAAAACTTTATTTCTAAACTGGGATATACCGACTCTCAGATTGAAAAGCTTTTCAAGTCCTATCGTCCTTTGGGAGCTTGTAGTTATTTTATTTTCAATCAGATGAAGGAGCATTTTGACGGCGATATCGACAAAGTTTTGCAGCATATTGATGTTGTGGCTGTTCCAGTAAGCGAATCGCGCGGAACACTTACGGGAAAATATGCCGCTAAAGATAAAATTACATCCAGCTCGGTTGATTTACTTGGTGATGAGAGCATTAGCCGCTTATTGCATCTAGCTGATGCCGATAATCCGTATCGTTTTGATTTAAGACGCGGCGCTTTGGCGCGTGTTGCCGGTGGCGGAATCCATTTTGCCGATGAAATTTTTAAAAACAAGCGAGATTTGGTTCAGGTTTATCTGGGCGTAATTCAAAATCGTTCAATCGAAATAGAAGGCTTTAAATGGCCGCTCGACACATTGATTGTTGCTACTTCTAATAATGCCGAATTTGCTCATTTTCAGGAAGAAAAAGAACAGGCGCCTATAATAGACCGCTGCCGCCTGACCTATATGTCGCACAATACCAATCTGCATCTGCAAAAGCTATTGACTTCATATTCATTGGGTAATATTGAAAAAACGAATTTCGTTGGCAAAAAACTTCATATTGACCCTAATCTGAATCAGGCCATATCAACGGCATTTATTCTCACCCGTATGCCCGCCAACGAAAAGCTTAATCCCATTGAAATGATGAAGCTTGCTGCAGGCGAAGTGGCCGGCGAAAAGAGTATGCGCACATTAGCCGAAGTTGTTAATGAGCTTAACTCCGACCCCGACATAACCCGCCGTTTTGGTCAAAAGGGGCTTGGTCACCGTAATCTTGGCCGTGCCATTCAAATTTTGCTGGAACAAAGCGAAACTCAGGAAGGTGAATGCATGTATGCTTACGATGTATTTCCTGCAATTGAGAAAGTAATTATTGACTATGTACTTGAGCAAAACGACAGGATTAAATTCCTTAACGATGTTAAAATTGCAAAAAAATTGCATCGCGAAAACGTAATGACGGCTATATTTAATGCCTACATGAACGAGGCAAACGCCATTGAAAAAGATGTGATGAATTATGTAAACATGATTATTGGCGTTGATGCCAAGAATCTGGGCCCAAACAGAATATGGACTTATCAGGATCCACAATCGAAAAAGCTTATAAGCATTAAAATTGACGAGTCGTATATCAATAGTGTAGAAGACCGCCTCGGCTTAAAAAGCGAAGAACAAAAACAAAGCTTCCGTACAACAATTACCAAAATATACGGTCAGAAAATGAACACCGACCCCAACTACAATTTCATGGACAACAATGATATAGTAAAAGCGGTTACCGATGTGCGCCTGAAAAGTGATATTGCAGGAGCGGGTAGTTTGGTTGGAGCTTTGTCTAACCGCAACAACGAGGAGAACAACAGATTGTATAACCGCATGATTGACACTATGATAAATGTGCTTGGCTACTGCCGCACCTGTGCCGAAAAAACAATTGAGTATTTCTGTACACAGGATGATGTGAATTAAAGGCGCATGAAAACATTTAAGCTAAATGAAGAAAGCTGTTTTATTTAGTATGGCTTACAAATTCTTAGCTTTTTTGAATTTTCACTTATTGCGTTATTAAAAAATTATAATCATAAGCAAGAAATACAATTTTTAATTATGCCTAAGGAAGATAGCAATAATATGCAGGAGTACATAAGAAGAGAAAAAGAAATTAACGAGATGCTGCGTAAAAAACCTTTATTGTTCGATGCGGATGCTCAATCTCATTCTTTGTATTTTCTTAACGATTGGCTTGTTTTGCCGGGTTATTTTGAACCTAAAACCGGTGCAGGGCTTATGTTGCGCTCGCTGGAAGATTTATTGGAGCAAGACCGTAAGCGTGAAGAAGATGGCTTTACACGCCGCATCAGGCTTGGCAAACTGGTTAAGTCGGTTAGGGGCAAAAAGAATAAAATAGTGATTGTGCCCACCACTACCGAACCCAAATTTTATCACGATGACAGCGTAACCGATGAAGATACAACCGGAGGTTCGGGCGAAGGCGAAGAAGGCGAAGTAATAGGAAAACAACAGGCACAGCCACAGCAGGGTGAAGGAGAGGGGCAGGGTGCAGGTCAGGGAGATGGCGGAGATCATGAAGAAGGCAGCGATGTTTATGATTTGGGCAGAATTCTGACCGAAAAATTTCAATTGCCCAACATCAAACCCAAAGGCACTAAGCGGAGTTTGACAAAATTAACCTACGACTTAACTGATCGTAATCGCGGATTCGGACAACTCCTGGAGAAAAAGGCAACCATGCGGCGTATTGTTGAAACCAATATACAGCTTGGAAATATTAATCCCGGCGATGCAATAGACACAAGCAAACTTATAATAGGACCCGATGATTTGGTGTATCGCATAATGTCGGCCGAAAAGGATTTTGAGAATCAGGCGGTTGTGTTTTTTGTACGCGACTACAGCGGCTCGATGCAGGGAAAACCAACAGAAGCAATTGCCACTCAGCATTTATTTATTTACAGCTGGTTGATGTATCAGTACAGCAACAACGTAATAAGCCGCTTTATTGTGCATGATACCGAAGCAAAAGAAGTGGAAAATTTTCATCAGTATTATCAGTTGCAGGTGGCGGGCGGAACCCGTGTTGCTCCGGCATTTGCTTTAGTGAATAAAATTATTCAAAACGAAAATCTGGCGCGCGATTATAATATTTATGTGTTTTATGGAACCGACGGAGATGATTGGGATAGCGATGGCAAGGAACTGAACGAGGAACTTCAAAAACTTTTACCCCTTGTAAGCAGAGTAGGCATTACTGTTTCTAAAAATGCTTGGACAGGAGAAAACCAAACCACGGTTGAAAAAAATATTGCCCAATCGGGCATAGCTGAAAAACGGAAAAAAGAATTCAGAATTGACGGATTTAATGCCGACACTGCTGATGAGCCCAGAATTATAGAGTCAATTAAAAAACTTGTTAGCGAATAAAAAATTAGTTTATGTATTTGATAGACCAGCATACAAAGAGAGTTATGGAAGAATGCAAGACCAGGGCCAAGGCAAATGGGCTTGAGTTTGGACAGGAGACTCTCGAATATATTGTAACGAATAAAGACTTACTTGAACTTTCGCCCAAAGTGATGATACCAACTCTTTATGATTTTTGGGTTAATGATGTTGAAGTATTAAAAGAATATGGCAAATACAAATTATATCCTTCCAATCCTTATGAAACCGTTATAAATAGCCGCCCTGCAATTTCTTTCTACAATGATAATAATCCTGACTGGATGAATATCATGATTTTTTATCACGTAATTGCCCATATAGATTTTTTTCAGAATAACCGCTTGTTTAAACATACATGGAACGACGATTTTGTTGGTGTTGCTTTAAGCGACAAGCGTTTGATAGAGTCGTACCGCAGCCGCTATGGCCGCTGGACAGATTATGTGATAGAATTTGCCAGAAGCATTGATAATATTACCGGATATTTTCAAACGCTTACCCGAATGGATTATCCATCGGAGATGGATCCTGAGCCAATGGTTTCTTATTATTTCAATTATTTTTTACCCGTGGTAATTGGTGCTCAGGAACTTAATATTTTTAAAGAGCAGGAACGATTTAACGAACTGGTTGACAAACAGGGAGAGTTGGGCGCAAAGTCATTCTTTTCCGATATAAAAATCAAATATCCCGAATTTGAAAACACTTTTAAATCGTACAAACCAAATGAGCAAGATAGTGATTTGCTGGAATTTATTTGCAACAACAGCCCTTTCTTAAAAAAAGAAGGCAATAACTGGATGAAAGCCATTTTGACAATAGTACGAAATACGGCTCAGTATTTTGCGCCCCAGATAAGAACTAAAATAATGAATGAGGGCTGGGCAAGTTACTGGCACGACAAATTATTCAGAGCAGATGAGCGTATTGTAGGGCACGAAGTTGGCTACGGTGTTTTAAATGCAGGCGTAACTTCACTTAGCCGTGTGGGGCTTAATCCGTATGCAATTGGGATCAGATTGATTGAATATGTCGAAGATTTGGCCAACAAGGGCAAAATGACAAACGAATATCAAAAGCTTGTTTTGGCCGATGACAAGAAAAAATTTGATTTAAAAACGGGAAAGGGTAAAAAGGCAATTTTTTCTTTACGCGAAAACTTCAGCGATTTCATGCTTATAAATACCTTTGTTACGCAGGAATTTGTTGACAAGCACAATTTGTTTGTTGTTGGCAAACGCCCCAATCCGGCAGAAGGAACCATTGAATATTATGTAAAAAGCCGCAAAGCCGAAGATTATAAAAAAATGCTCATCGACAGTTTGTATCATCCGCCGGTGGTAGTGGCAGATGAAAATAAAACAACGGCTGATTGTCTTTATTTAACCCATAAATTCGAAGGCAAACAACTTGTTCAAGATTTTATACCCGAGGTGCTGAATGGCTTGAGTTATCTGTGGGGTGGAGAAGTTAAACTTGAAACCACCGACATTGTTGTAAGCGGAGATGACGAAAATGGCGAAAAGCACGAATTGCGCAGAGTTTTATATACATTTTCAGAGCGTAAGATAAATAAAACCAATTTGTAGAAAAGCAGTATGGCAAAGAACTCCAATTCATCAAAAAAAATTAAGACCGTTGACATAATAGAGCATGGTAAAAAACTTGAGTCTATCTTGAAGTTATCTCAGGGACTCAGAGAAAAGGACCGCCGCATACCTATGTCGTACAACGATTTTCTTTTCATTGCCAATATTAAACCCGAAAATGTATTCAGAAATATATTTCAGTTGTTTTACGACATGGTTCATTATTATATCCCTGAAGCTGAAGATGATTTTCCGGTAAACGACGAATCGGTTGGATTTCTTGCCTACGACACTTCAGACCTGCTTGAAAACGATGTTGATGAGCCATTTTTTGCCGACAGGGTTTTTGCAAACAGGTTTATGAATCTGGCAAAGGGCTTTAGGCGCGGTATTCAAAACAATCATATTTACTTTTTCGAAGGTCCTCCGGGCAGCGGAAAGTCCACATTTTTAAACAATTTACTGGTAAAGCTCGAAGAATATACCAAAACGTCCGAAGGAAGATTGTTTGGCGTTTACTGGAAAATAGACATGTCCCGCTTGAGGAAAGGCTTTGTTATAAACAATACCATTGCCGAGAATATCGAAGTGGATGAGGAAAACGAAAAAAACAATATGCTGATGTTTTCGTGCCCGAACAACGACCATCCCATTTTAATGATACCGCGGGAACTGAGGCAGGATTTGCTGAAAGAATTGCTTTTAGATAAAGATTTATATGAGAAAATAGCATCGAGCAAGGAATACGAATGGGTTTTTAAGGATTATCCCTGCCCCATTTGCAGCTCAATTTATAATCAGTTGATTGATTTGCTCGAAGACCCTGCAGAAGTATTCAATATGATATATGTGCGAAGGGTTGAGTTCAACAGGCAATTTGGCAAAGGCATAAGCGTTTGGAATCCGGGCGATGAAGGGATGCGCGGATTAATCAAAAATGAAAATCTCCAGCGATATCTGAATGAATTGTTCCGAGGCGACGAAATACGGTTTATACATTCAGACCTAGCTTATACCAATAATGGCGTTTATGCATTAATGGACATAAAAGATAATAATGTTAAACGCCTGGTTAACCTGCATGGCGTTATAAGTGATGGTGTGCACAAGGTTGACCACATAGAAGAAAAAGTTACCTCTTTATTCATGGGTTTGCTTAACAGCGAAGACAGAAAACATTTCGAAAATATCCGTTCGTTTCAGGACAGAATTATATCCGTTAATATTCCTTATGTTTTAGATTACGAAACCGAACAAAAAATATACGAAAACAAATTTGGTAAGAACATCAACAAATTATTTCTGCCGCATGTATTCGAGAATTTTGCAAAAATCATTGTCAGTTCCCGGCTCAATTTAAACAACGATGCTTTGCAAAGCTGGATAAACAACAAGGCGCTTTATTCAAATTTTACAGATGACGACTTGTTGTTGCTTCGTATGGAGTTATACAGAGGAAATGTGCCCGAATGGCTTAACGAAGATGACACAAAGCGCTTTAGCAAGTCTGTGCGAAAAAAAATACTTTATCAATCTCAATCAGACGGCCAGAATGGGTTTTCGGGACGGCAGTCGCTGTCGGTTTTCAACGACTTCATTTCTAAATTCAGCGAGCGCGACGAACTTATTACAATGGGTAATGTTGCCGAATATTTCAAAAACCTGCCCGAAAAATTTGCCACCATTATACCAAAAGGTTTTATAGAAAGTCTTTTTAAATTATATGAAATTACTATTCTAAACGAAGTGAAAGAGGCAATTTTTCACGTAAACGAGCCGCAAATCATCGAAACCATCAGCGATTATTTGTTTGCTTTAAATTTTGAGTTGGGCGAAACAGTACATTCTTCTTATACAAACAACGAAATAAATATAACTGAAGAGTGGTTAAAAGATGTTGAACAATATCTTTTCGACGAAGAAATAACATCGCACGAAATTGACATTAACCGAAGGGCAATTCACAAGGAGTATATTGCGCGCACATTAGCACAGGACATAAAAATTAAAAAGATGAATATTGCCGATACCGAGCAGTTTTTGCGCTTGTTTAAAAAATATGGCGAGAATTTAAAAAAGCATGCTTTGGAGCCGTATCTGGCAAATAATAATTTCCGAAGGGCACTTTCGGAGTACAGGACGGAGAATTTTAACTCTTATGATTCTAATTTGAAAAACGATATAAAATACATGCTGAAAAGTATGCAGAAAAAGTTTGGATATTCTATAGATGGTGCTTTAACAGTAGTTTTGCATGTTGTTGAAAATAATCTTAACGATGTTTATAAAAACACGTAAAACATATTTTGCCTTTATCTGAAAAAAAAGAATTATAAAAGCCATATTTAAACATTGTTAATTAACTGAATAACCTATGCAAAACACAATTTCAATTTTTTTCGCCTTAATAATTTTTAGTGTCACTAATTGTTTTGCTCAAAAGTCTGCGCCCAATTTTCCGGATTTGAACAATATAGAAAGCTGGAATAAATATTCGGGCATAAAAAGTTGTATTTTTAACGGCGACAGTATTTCTGCAACATGGAGTAAAGGCATGCTTAACGGAGTGTATAAATCATTTTATGCCGATGGAAAGCTTAAATCTTCGGGCAATTTTAAAAATAATATCAGAACGGGTAAGTGGAAATTGTATTCCGAAAATGGCAAGGCAAAAATCGTTCTGGATTTTACGCGTCATGGCACTGTTGTATTACACAGAGTTCGTATGCCGGGTAAAGGAGGGGTACGTTTTGGCAACGGAAAGATATTTAATTTAATTCCTTACGAAGGCACTTTCAATCATGATGTGGAGTTATTTAATATTAGTGGTACAACTTTTTTTAAACGTGGATTGAAAAATGGCACTGAAACATTAAAATATCCGGATGGTAAAATCAGGTCAGAATCTCACTATAAATATGGTTTGTATAATGGCGAACGGAAAATATATTATCCTGATGGGCAAATTGCTTTTAAATGTGAATACAAGGACGGAAGGCCAATTGGCAAACGGGTGGAATTTTCGGAAAACGGAGACCTGATTTCATCACTTGTTATGGACGACCATGACAAAGCGCAAAACGCCATGTATCTGGACAAGTTTGATATTTATGCCGGCGGAAGAAAGTTCATTTATATAGATACATTATTCAACGATGCTGAAACATTTTTCGAAACAGACTCGTCGGGAAATATTTTTAAGGAATTGAATAAGGTTTTTGAAAAGGGAAATTTATCGGCTTATAGCGATGAGAGTTTAGATGGCATTTATTTTCCAAAACACGACAAGCCCGATTTGAGCGGATTGCCAAAAGACGAAGGCAGTTTCATGAATATTCGGGGCTGTATGATTAAGGTAAATGAGGTTTTTAATACCCAGTCTTGGTTATATTACAGCTATCCTGTTTCATTTCAGCCTGTTTCTTCAGTTTATAAAAATGATTCGCTTGAATTTAAAGGAGGACCATGGCTTTATATTCCGCAAATATGCAATGAGGTTACCGGTGTTGATTCCAACTTCGATTTTTTAAAGAGCTTTAAATTTCCTTTTATAACCTCAATGTATCGTTTACAAACAAATTTTGATAATTCGGAACATATAGCCATTGAGCAAATAGGCTCTGTGGAATTTGAACATAAGTTATGGCTGATTTTTTACGGTATAAACAAAGGAAATAAATAAAAAGTACAATGCGGTAACGCATACCTTGCTTCCGCCTTAGATAAAAAGCTAAAAATCATTCTTTCAGATGTCGCATAGAATTTTGCGGATTAAAGAAAACGGACAGGCAGCGCAGGGAGCCGAAGGCGGCCAATATGACGGAAATCTGTCTGAGCTGAATAATTTAATCATTTATCCTTGCAGCGAGTTATTTCCGTCTGTGGCTGTTGTGTGTTCGTTTTCTCCGAAAAATTCTCAAGCGACTAGTTTTTCTTTTGTTACTTTTCTTTTGGCAATGAAAAAGAAAAGTAAGCCTCGCCCGGCTTGAGGGCACAAAAAGAATTAAAAATTTATATTGAGAATTTATTTGTACAACAATGATTTAATTTACTTAATATCATTTTTTAATCTACATAAAGCATCAGCCCTTTCAGATAAAATCCTTCGGGATGAAATAATGTATGCGCATGGCACGATGCCTGCGACAAATGCTCAACAACACGAACTTTTCTGCCTGCCGAAATTGCCGCAGCCGTAATTGCACCGCTGAAATGATTGCGTTCAACCACCTGCGAGCAGGAATATGTAAATAAAAAGCCTCCGCTTTTGATTTTTGCAAGAGCTTCGGCGTTTAAACGCTTATAGCCTTGAATTGCATTATGTCTTGCATCAACCCGTTTTGCATAGGCAGGTGGATCCAGAATTATTAAATCGAATTCATTGTCGGGCATTTCTTTCAGGTAGTCCAGGGCATCGTTTACTACACAATAATTATGTTTTGAATCATAATTATTTAATTCAATATTTTTTTTGCACAATTCCATTGCTTTTTCAGAACTGTCCACGGTAATAACCTGCTGTGCTCCGCCTGCAAGGGCATAAACCGAAAATCCGCCCGTATAGCCAAACATGTTAAGCACTTTGCGTCCTCCCGAATAATTTTTCACTTTTTGCCGGTTTTCGCGTTGATCTATGAAAAAGCCTGTTTTTTGCCCGTCTTGCCAGTTTATTAAAAACTTATTTTCGTTTTCGCATATTTCATGAGGTAATGATGGTTCATCTCCAAATAGCAGATTGGCATTATTTTCCCTGATGTTTTTGCTTTTGGAAACAATTGCTTTTATTAAATCTCCACCTGCTTCTTTAAGAGCCGTTGCCAGTAAAGAAGAAATATTTTCCATCCCCGCCGAATGAAATTCCATTACTGCCACTCCATTGTAAAAATCCACAATTAATCCGGGCAGACCATCTGCTTCGCCATGAACCAGACGAAATACATTGTTGTCATTCCGCAAAAGGTTTAAACCAAGACGATACCTTAAGGCGTTAGTAAATTTTGATTTAAAAAAATCAGAATTTATTTCCTCGTTTTCAAACGAAATTACTCTTGCGGCTATACTGCTTTCGCCATAATGTCCCAGGGCAAGAAAATGGTCGTGATTATCGTACAACTCAACCAAATCGCCTTCTTTGGGCTCGCCCTCAATACGTTTGATTGCTCCCGAAAAAACCCAGGGATGAAAACGTCTGAGCGATTCTATTTTTCCTGTTTTCAATATCAGTCTGGCCTTTGCACTTGTATTCATGAAATTGGTTTATTTATAATAAAACGATAAAGCAGTTTTGCATCTTCTCCCGCATAATCTACACCAATGCGTGGGGTGGCAGTTATATTTTCGGATGGAATTTTAATTCCGTAATCTTCAATTCTGACCAAATCGGAGTGAAGACTTATTCCGTTATGCGATAAATCCAGGGCCAGAGCCACAGTAACCTTTGCCGGACCATTTACTTCGGGCTTCATCTTTTTTTGCTGAAGACGCAAATTAATGGTATCTGTTCCTTCAATGGGTTCTATGGCACGAATAAGCACCGCATGCGGAATATCTTTTTTGTTGGTAACCACATTAAACAAACTATGGATTCCATAACATAAATATACATAGGCCACGCCGCCTTGCATAAACATTGTTTCGGTTCTTTTGGTACGTTTGCCTCCGTATGCATGCGAAGCCCTATCAACTTCACCGGCATAAGCTTCGGTTTCAGTAATTATTCCGGCTGTTCTTATTCCATGTTGACACGAAACCAGTACTTTGCCAAGTAATTGTTTGGCTGTTTCAACAACATCCGATTGCAGATAAAATGATTTCGGCAATAGTTTTTTCACTCTGCAAATTTAGTATTTCGTCATTAATATTTTGTGGAATTAAACATTGAAATGCCAAATTCCAATTTGTTGGTATTCAAAAATAATTTTGTAAAATTCCACCACATATTTATGCTTTTAATCTAAATTATCAAGCTTTAAAATTGAAATAAAATTAATTTAATATTTAATTATATTTTATTTAACAATTAAAAACACAAAAATACATATAAAAAATGTATATTTGCAGACAAATAAAATGATAAATATCATGAAACGCTTAATTATTTTAACATTATTGTTCGTTTGTATGTCTTTTTTCTCAATGGCTCAAAGCCGTAAGAGTAATTTGCCCGCAATCAAGGATGATTCAGTTAAAATTATTTCTTCATTGTCGGCAACCGATGAATTGTTTCTTTTTAAAAACCATGAATGTATTTGCCATCACAGATTGTCTTCTCCGGACACTATTTTGAAAAACAAAGATGCTCAGTGTTGTCCTTTTCATTCCATTCCCGAAAATTTTTCATTTTCTGCAACAAATAATAAATTGCGCACTTCAGTTATGATGGCGCAGATAAGGTGATTTTAGTATGCTTTTTTCAAAAATCGCAAATAAATATCTTTGTAATATATAGATATACTGTATTTTAAAACATCTTATTTGATTTTGAAATTATCATTTATATGTATTTCAGTAGTAATTGAAATTTTCTTCTACTTGAAAAAAAAACATAAAAATTGCATTTTTTTAAAAAAATTGTAATTTTTAACAAATTATATTATATATTTGTAGGTTTTTATTTAATATTAACTATTCAGTCTTTGGAGGGGGATATGAAATTTAGTATTGTATTATTATTTTTATCATTATTTTGTTCTTTATTTTTAAGTGCGCAGAATAATGCATTGATATTGCACAACGGCGCAATAATAAACATTACCGGAGGTGCTGTTCTAAATGTTGCTCAACCACATGCAGATGGTATTGTTGTTACCGGAGCCGGAACAAGTTATATTCAGAGCGAAGGCGAAACAAACCGCGTTGCATGGCATATAAATAATGGCACGGGGAACCATGTTATTCCATTTGGAGTTGGAGGTACAAGGATTGACATGAGCTACAATGTTACCACGGCAGGTTCTGCCAGCGGAGCCCTTGTAGCAAGCACTTATGCGACTAATGTAAACAATCTGCCATTGCCAAGTGTTTATGCTCCTGCAGTTACCACGATGGATTCAACAGGTTTTGTAGGAACTAATAATCATAGTCTTTTTACAGCTGACCGTTTTTGGGTTCTGCGTGATATTGGGAGGCCATGGGCAACAAAACCCGTTAGTGTTCTTACATTCTCCTATCGTGACATAGAATTTGCTCCGGGAAATACCATTACAGAATCCGACCTGCTTGCCCAGTATTGGAATAGTTCCCAGTGGAATCCGGGCTGGTACACAGGCTCTGCTTTATTAGGTGTTAATAATGCAGCAGTAAATCAGGTTAATTCTATAAATGCGGGCACAAATGGAAATCTTTACACATGGATTCTGGTTGCGCGCAATCACCCCCTTCCGGTAGAATTAGGTGATTTTAAGGCAAATTGCGGAGAATCGCATAAGCCGGTTATAGAGTGGGTAACATTGAGCGAAACCAACAATTCATTTTTTACATTGCTGCGCTCATCCGATGGTTTTGCATGGGAAACGGTTGCCAATATTACGGGAGCAGGAAATTCAAACACTGCACTGTATTATTATTTCGAAGATCAGTTGGCACCTGAGGGAACCCTTTATTACAGGCTGATGCAGCAGGATTTTGACGGCACTGTCAGCGAGGCTGGTAATGTTCAGGTTAATTGTGCCGGAAATTTAATATCAGACTCTTTCGATATGAATGTGTACAGCGACAACGACCATTCAATCCATATAACATTTAATTCCGACAAGCAGGAATTGATGATTCTTAGATTATTCGATATGCGCGGCAGACTTATCATGCAGCAGCAAAATGTGTCGGATGAAGGGTTGAATCATATTGTTCTGGATGCCCAAAGTCTGGCAAATGCTTCGTATTTAATATCAATTACAGGAGCCGAAAGAACAGAAAGTAAAAAGTTTTTCTTGCAATAATTAAAAAATACAAAATAACTATGAATAGAATTTTGCTGACCACAATTTTTATCGCGTTAGCTTCGTTCATAATGAAGCTTAATGCACAAAGTGTAGGTATATCTGCAGGCGTTATAACTCCGGATGCTTCCTCGATGCTTGAAGTGCAAAGCACTACAAAGGGTATTTTAATACCAAGGGTTGCATTAACAGCCACAAATGCAGCAGGGCCAGTTACTTCGCCTGCAACAAGTTTGTTGGTATATAATACGGCTACTGCCAGTACTGGTGCAACTCAAGTTACCCCGGGTTATTATTACAATGCCGGAACAACTGGCGCGCCAAATTGGACACGTTTATTAGGTGGAAAAGATGGATGGCTAACCACGGGAAATTATGGAACAAGTGTTGCAACCAATTGGCTAGGTACCAATGACAATGTTGATTTTGCAATCAGAACAAACAATACCGAACGTGCCCGTATTTTAGGTGCGGGAAATTTTCTTGTAAATGTAACCACGGCACTCTTGGCAACAGCTGCATTTACTAGTGTTGTTAGTCCTACATTTACCACTGCTATTTTCGGCATTGGAAACGGTGGTACACCAATTAGAGCTGAGCAACAAGATGTAGCGTCTGATGCTTTGTGGGCTCATAACACAGCTGCCAATGGTGCTGGTAGTGGCGGCGCCATTTGGGCAACATCCAATCAAATAGGCTCATCTACACTAGTTGTTGGGTTAAGATCATCAAGCTACTATGCTAATAATGCAATTTCTGCCATAGCTTCTGTAAATACAGCAACTGCAATTTATGCAGTAAACAATGTCGCTGCAGGAACGAGTACAGGGGATGGAATATATGGTCAAACAGGTCAAAGCCAAGGATACGGCGTTTGGGGTGCTAATACACATTCAAGCGGAACAGGCGTTGTAGGGGCAGGTAATAACCAATCATCAAATTATTTAGTTAACGGCAGTGGTGGTGCTTTCACGGGACTTACTACCGGTTGTTATGGAAAAGCCAACACAGTTGCTAATGGTGTTGGAGTAGTTGGTGTTGGTAATAATGTTGCAACTGGCTCAACACCTGTTGCAGGCAGTGGAGGTGCTTTCACAGGTGTTACTTATGGTGTTGCAGGCTATGCAACAAGTGGTATTGATGGAACTGCGGGAGGTTATTTCACTAATGGCTCAGGTGCGTATGCTTATGCTGGCGCAAGAAATGGAGGAACGAATTATAAAATTAATGGCTCAGGAACTGTTTCTACTATAATAAACAGACCAGATGGTAGTTTAGCTAATTTATTTTGTCCGGAGGCACCTGAAATTCTTTTCCAGGACTATGGTTCCGGTCAGTTGGTTAATGGAGCAGTTCATATAGAATTGGATCCTGTATTTGCAAATGCAATTTTTGTGAGCGAAGATTATCCATTGCGTGTTTTCATTCAGTTGGAAGGCAATTGCAACGGAGTATATGTTGACAATAAAACAAAAACCGGCTTTGATGTAATTGAGCTGCAAAACGGACAATCTAATGTTAAGTTTTCGTGGTCAGTAGTAGCCAACAGGGCAGATCAGGTTGATAAACAGGGCAATATTGTTTCAAAACATGTTGGTGTCAGATTCCCTGACGGTCCCGGCCCTCTTGAAAGCAAGGAATTAGAAACTACTACAAAAGAAGATAAGAAATCTGAAATAAAAGAAGTTAAAAAAGGCGACCCAAGTCAATTAAATATTAAAGATTAGTTGAAAAATAAAGTAGATTTAGACTTAATAATTAAATTTAATTTCTAAAAAGAGTAATAAAAAAAACAGCTGTCATTCGGCAGCTGTTTTTTTAAAGAATATTAATTTTCTTTATTATTTTCTTTTTGCCATTTTTCTACTGCAGCATCCATTTCGGCATCCAACTCTTTTGAACATTCTTTGCCGGCTTCGTCAAATTCTTTAAGCTTATCGGCATCGTCTTTGTATTTTGCTTCGAGGTCATTATGCAATTTGCTGCATTCGTCCCATTTTGCCTCAATGTCTTTTTCGCTGGCATTGCTGTTTAGCATAGAAATAATTTCTTTTCCGCAATTACAAACCTTTTTGGCATCTGCTTTTGGTCCACCGCCACAAGATGTCAAAACGCCAAAGCCAAGTAACAAAACAAAAATTTTCCAATTCATATTAATTATAATTTATATAACGCCTACTCTAATTAAAATCGTTTTTCGGCATCCACGACAAAACAAATATAAATATTTATTTTTTCGATACTGATAAATTTTTATAATACCAGCAAATCTTAACTTTTTTTTAGTCGAGCAATTCTACCAAATCTTCGCTGTTTATGTTCTTGCGATTGATGAAATTGTTGAATAAATCCATTTTTCTTTCCTGCAGAGCCATTATTTTTTCTTCTATACTGCCTTCGGTAATAAATTTATAAGAAATTACCTTTTTGTTTTGTCCTATTCTATGGGTTCTGTTCCTGACTTTATCACTTATTTTTCTCTTAACTCGCAGCATGTTGACTGTTAGTGTTTTGCAAATTTAGCGACACCATTTTGGGTGTCGCAAGAAAAAATCAGCTAAATTTGTAGAATGTATGTTCG
>Ga0255341_1001619_pt1 | contig 31155 bp, 20 predicted proteins | sample wastewater_treat_8_FD_192418 | JGI IMG/M metagenome (GOLD analysis project Ga0255341, IMG submission 192418) | Wastewater microbial communities from Lulu Island WWTP, Vancouver, Canada - plant12 | ecosystem: Engineered > WWTP > Wastewater > Unclassified | place: Canada: Vancouver, British...
TTCTTCCTTTAAGACTTCAAGTACAATCTTTGCTTTTTCTTCCGGTTTAAAATTTCTTCTCTTCTCCATGATAATATTCTAACTTAAATTAGTCCGTTTGTCTGTCTAAATTTCTGGTATCATTATAGCATATGCTGTAAATGTTTTTTATATGTCCTCACATTGTTCCATTGATTTTCATAGGATGATATATGGGTAAGTTATTTCTTTTACATATCCAAACGCAAAATGTGGCCAACAACGGAGGTTTATGGCATGAACACACTCATGAGGTTAGAACTGGTTTATTCCTCATCTGATCATATCATATTCAACAACAGCTCCAAGCTTGTTTTCTTCAGCGACTGCCATCGTGGGGACAGTAGTATGGCTGATAGTTTTTTAAAGAATAGTGATATTTATCTATATGCTTTGAACTATTACTACTCAAATGGATTTACTTATTTTGAATTGGGGGATGGTGATGAATTGTGGGAGAACCCTCGGTTTTCAACTCTGATTAAAGCACACCTTGAAGTTTATCTTATTTTACAGAAATTCTATATAGATAACAGACTTTATATGATATGGGGAAATCATGATATTTTTAAGAGCTGTAAAGTCTATGTAAGAAATACATTATTCCGGTACTTTGATACCAAAACGCAAATATATAGACCATTGTTTGAAAATATTAAAATACATGAAGGATTAATACTTGAACATAACAGCAATTTATACAGGATATTTATCATTCACGGACATCAAGGCGACATCTTAAATGATATTCTTTGGCCATTTTCATATTTTTTAGTACGTCATTTATGGAGGTTTATTAAAATATTCCGGTATAGAAATCGTTTAAATCAAATAAGAAACACTGAAAGAATGCAGATTATCGAGTACAATATGAAGCAATGGTCAAAAAGGAATAACCTTATGATAATTGCAGGGCATACCCATAAACCAGCCTTTCCAAAGCCTGGCCAAACACCATATTTTAATGATGGATGCTGTGTCAGGAGGGGATATATTACTTGCATCGAGATTCAAAATGGCGAGATTTCTTTGGTTAAATGGTGCAAAAATACAACTAATCTGTCCATAACAAAAGAAATTTTATCAGGCCCGGAAAAGATATCTGCTTATTTTGATGCAATGCCATAATAGAATTCTTACAATTTATCACCTTACTTTTTTGCAAATATATGATACATAGATCTCTTATGTTGGAGGTCTCACAGGTTTGTACACTTTAGCCATTCTTACATTATCCCATTGAGTATCCATAAAAGTTCTTCCACCATTTTCAATATCCCTCTGTACTAATGCATATACATATTCAGACACCGATATTTTATTATCGGTCTGATTTATGGAAATTGCGAAAACTTGGTGGAAATCTCCGTAGTTTCTACTATTTGCAATATTTATAACCGATGCTTTTTCCAGAAAACCATAATCAATCCATAGCATATGGTTTTCTCCATCTATAGCCACGGAAGAACCTATATCCAAGCTTACAACTTCATTTGTATTAGGGTTTATAAGTCTGAAATCATGTATCATAAGAGCATGTCCATCTTTTTTTGAGTCACCCGCCTTAATATACCATCTCTTCTTTCCATTCATACTTAAAGCGTCAGAATCAACCAAGTCTGTATAATCAAAGATAAATGTAGCCTTAACACTATCCCATGTGCCATTGAAACAAAGCTCTCCTCCTCTGTTTGAAAAGATGTTGTTCAAGAATTTATCAGGTATTGTTCTTGTTATATCTGAATATCCTAATGACACAGTCATTTGATTTCTCTTTGTATGGCTAACAGTAAGCTCCGCAAGCAGCTTTGGCTTGTAATCGTTTTTTGCTGTAAGCCATGTAGCTTGTCCCCCAATAATAACCTGTTCCCTATCTGTCACAGGACTGCCACTTACAGCAGAAACATTTTTTAATGCATCATAAGCAATCCATGAAAACCCATTATCTTGCCAATCTGTGCCCCATGAATTGGCAACCTTTAAAGCTCCCTTTTCTCCATCATCCACAGAACCATTATTATTTATATCAACCCATAAGCTATCATTATACCCGACAATAGTCATGGCATGTGGTCCTAACTTTCCATCTGCCAGATAACATATACCGGAACCCGTATAGGTATCATCAAGACTGTCCGATGGATCATCTTTTACACTGGAAAACTTCCAGCTATCCAACCCGGTTATAAAATTGAGCACATAGCCATTAGTCAGCATCATCTTTAGATTGTTAAGTCCGGTATCGGTATCAAGATTTTTTATCACACCAAATTTATCCACTTTATTATTTAACGCCCTTATCCATATATCCTTATCTAATGTCCACTCACTATAGTTCGAATCATATGGCACATCCTCCCATGTAGCAACGCCAATCTCAGACATAATCTGATATACTCCATAAATTGATGTACCTTCATCATTACCTCCATTGGCAATGTTATATGTCCATTTTGGAGAAAATTTAATTGAGTTGTCTTTGTCGTCTTTTTCATTCCATCCCCTTATTAAGGCCGTCATATGTGTCATTGCATAATAAGTTGTAGAAAAGCTGGCACAAGATCCAAGAGGCTTCTGATCTCTAATGGGCGGAAAACAATCAAGCTTGCTGTTATCAACACTAATAGGCAAATCACAAGATGATATTACAGAATTTTTAATCTCTTCTTCACTTGATGCATCTTCATACCTTCCCAAAAAAACATTGTAATCATTAACCGATACTTCCTGCCCAATGTTTACAGCAATGCTTTTATCCAATAATACCTTGTTTGCTGCCCTGCGTGCCTCATTAATCCTGCCTATGGCTAGTTCATTAAGGTTTATCTGCTTTGTGACCAGTACATTACTTTTGGCCCAGCTATTTCCATCATCTGCAGACCTCCTTATACCATTATTCCAGCCTTCTTGACTCATCTGTGAAAAAACTGCAACATAAGAATTAAAAAAAGCAGTTGCAATCAGCATAAAAACCAAAGCCCCATGCTGAAAACGCCTAAGTTTATTAGACATGAGAACGTACCCCCCTATACTAAAGCTCCAAAACAAAATTCTCATAAGCTTTTGTTTTAGAGAATTGTCAAGAGAAGCTATGGCTAAAAAGATTTTCGCCATAACTTCTCCGACATAATTTTTATCTCTATTTAAGTGATAATAATCTCTAAATCTATCTCTATCTATATATTTAACAACTATGGAATTATTAAAGAATTACTTCCCTTTCGAGAATACAAGTTCACAAAACCAAGTAGACTTGATACAAGATTATATGGGAAATTATTTCTTTAACATACTTATAATTTAATTATACTGACTAAATACATATTAATATATAGGACTAATGGACCATTGACTAATGAATGATTGAAGGTAAACAAAATTTTCTGTACATCATTAAAATTGTCATAATTAATACTGATAAATGAATATAAATATAGTAGAGTATGGTACAAGTGATATTTATGAAGGTTTGAATTTATCGCAACATATGAAACAATGTATATATTTTGCAATATCTAAAATAAATATAAAATAGATAAAGCAAAATATGTAGAAAGGGGAATTTATTATGAAAAGAGGCGTTACATTAGCTGTAATTAGTCTTGGAAGCACCTTTGCCGGCTTCATGGTGCAATCACAAACAACCCCTGAAAAAGCATTAATTTTACTCCTTCTGTTCACAATAATGCTGCTTTTTATAGTTCTAGGCAATATATTCAGGTTATTTGCCGGACATATAAAGAAGTAGTTTGTATCACTCTACTTTAATCTTGAGGGGCAAAGTGCCACAGCCCCTCTTCTATCATTTACACTTTCTATTATATTTAATAAATTATAGTTTTATTACATTTATATTTTGAGATAATCATTTTCATTGATGGAATTATAGAAAAAATTAAAATTATTATTGGTATTATTATAAAAATATATTATAATATTGTTATAGCATTAGATTCCAGTTCATAATTTCTTGACATACTTTCGGTTTGGTGTTAGTTCTTAAACATCCAGCCGGGTATATATTATCCAATTATTTTGCCGCTAGGCATTGTTTAAAGGGGAAAATTAGATATGGATACTAAAAAAGTTCTTCTCAAAGGTAGTTTTGGAAATCTTCTTAATCGCATTAATTTAAGGGATGGTGATGATAAAATTAATAAGGGTAAAAGTACAATTTCCGATTTATCAAACAATATTAAGTCTAGTATTGTGAAGAGTATTGAAAACAAACCCAAACAGGTCTCAGAACTGATTAAGTCCTTTAAACACGAGAAGATTAAGAACCTTGAAAAATTACTAAAAGTAGAAAAGAATCAACTTATTGTTTCCAACAGAAAAAATAGAATTTATAGAACAGAAGCGGGTTATATGTATATCATAGATAAAGATGTTTGGGGAGAACCAGTTAGCGTTACAATTAAAGACGACAAAAAAGTTATTATCAGGACAATTAAGTACTTAAACAATAAGCCTTACCTGTTCCCTGTATTTAATGAAAAAAACGTATCAGGCATAATAATTTACATGAACCAGCATGAAATATGGTATCAGGATGATAATATAATTACAGTTGTTTCCTTTAAAGGTGAGACATCCGATATAACTAAAATTAAAGTGGCAAATATCAAGTCATTAAGCCAAAACAAGCTTTTTGAATACATAAATAATTATAAAGTGGTAGGCAAAAACAAAAAACTTCAAGAGATTGTTAGGGAAAAGGATTTACGGATTGATGACGTCCTTATAATAACAACAAAATATATAGTGGGGAAAGATTCTAAGAATTTTATCAAAGCTTATTTGTTTGATAATGAATATAAAATTTATGACGAGATACCCCTTAGAGTTCTTCCACAAATTGAGCCTACAGCTTATGATGTACTGTTTTCAGAAGAAGTATTGAATTATATAAGAGCCAACAAGTACAATATTGAGGATTTCATACAGAATGGTGACTTTATTGAATATTGGCAAAACATAGGTGACACAAAAATGTGCGTTATGAGATATAAAATATAAGAAGAATTTTTGGCATTAGGTAATTTTAAATAATAATCGGTCAACCCGATTTCGTCAATATTAAAACAAGTAACTGATTTGATTATCAAATAGTTACTTGTTTTGTTTTATATAAAGTTAAGTTTTAACTTTTATGCTTGTGATGTTTGAGGAGGAGTATAAACCCTTTGAGCCATTTCAGCATCCAGCATTAATATACCTCTTCCATCTGATCCGATAAGTTTAACCTTATCAAGATTTGCTTCAGCTGTAGCTTCTTCTTCCGCCTGTTCAGTTACAAACCATTGCAAGAATGTGTTTGTCTTATGATCCCTTTCTTCAATAGCCACATCAACTATGCTATAGATTGAACTTGTTACATATCTTTCATGATCTAGAGCCATTTTAAAAACCTCTTCAATAGACTCAAATTCCGATTTAGGTCCATCAATCATGCCAAGCTTTACTTTTCCGCCTACATGGTTAACAAAATCAAAGAACATCATGGCATGATCTCTTTCTTCCTGTGCCTGTACACGAAAGTAGTTGGCAAATCCATTTAAACTTCTTGAAGCAAAGTATGCTTCCATTGAAAGGTAAAGATAAGCAGAGTAAAATTCCTTTTGAATTTGTTCATTGAGTTTTTTCTCGATCTTTTCGCTAATCATCTAATTTTCCTCCTAGTTTTGTTATTTATTCTGCTAATTTCTAAATTAAAAGAATTAAACCTACTACATTTGTCGCCCATAATGCCTGGGCTTATTAACAATTTCAATTTAGATTAAATGCGATTAATCTTTTACATTTATCTATCGCAAAATTCCGGTAAAGCGTTCGTTATTTTGCTCTGCTAAATGTAAGATTAATAACGTATTTAATATAGATAAATATAATACTTATTTATGTAGTTATTTTTACCCATAATCCACTTATTAAATCAATAAACTCAGGAATATATAAAAATAATGTATCATAAATCCATGAAAAAAGCTATATTACAATAATATTTAATATTCTCACCTCATCCAAAAAAGGAGTCACCGAAAAGGCTTAACAACAATATAATATAGTAAGTGCTGCCAATGAGGGCTAAACCTTTTGGGCAGCACTTTTTTATATAGTGCTTTCAATCAAAAAAGGGTATAGAACTAAAAAAATAAAATGCAGGGAGTGGTTTTAAATGTGTGGAATTGCCGGATGGATAAATCTCAAGGAAAATATAAGCTCATTTGAAGATAAATTGGATCAAATGATATCAACGTTAATGTACAGGGGACCTGACGCCAGAGGAAAATGGACTTCAACTCATGCTCTCATAGGTCACACAAGGCTTATAGTTGTTGACCCGGAAGGAGGAAGTCAGCCCATGGTTAGAAGCTATGGCGGCCACCAATATGTTATAACATACAACGGTGAATTATATAACACCCAAGACTTACGCGAAGAGCTTAAATTGCTCGGTCATAAATTTACCAGTAATTCCGATACTGAAGTGCTGCTCATATCATATATTGAGTGGGGACCTCAATGCGTTGAACATCTAAATGGTATTTACGCCTTTGGTGTATGGGATGATAAATCGCAAACTCTTTTTCTGGCACGGGATAGATTTGGAGTTAAGCCGTTATTCTATGCACAAGTGGGTGATTCCTTTATATTTGGCTCAGAAATAAAAGTACTGTTAGAGAGCCAATTAATTGCACCTAAAATTGATATTAACGGATTATCTGAAATTTTTTCTCTTGGACCTGCCAGATCTCCAGGTAGTGGTGTATTCAAAGGAATAAATGAGCTAAAGCCTGCCCATTGTCTTTTACATAACGACAAGGGCACATTTGTAAGAAAATATTGGTCCCTTACAAGCTACGAGCATAATGACAGCGTTGAGCAAACCATAGACACTTTAAAAAATTTAGTTTATGATGCTGTAACCCGTCAGCTAGTAGCCGATGTCCCCGTATGTGTATTTCTCTCAGGAGGATTGGACTCAAGCACAATAACAGCTATAGCAGCAAAATCATTTGCATCTTCAGGCCAAAGCAAGCTACACACCTACTCAATTGATTATGCAGGCAATGATTTGTTTTTTAAAGCAAGCAGTTTCCAGCCTGACTCTGATGTTTACTGGATTAAACGAATGTCGGAGGAATTTGGTACCTGCCACCACTATATAACCATTGACAATGAAAGTCTTGCCAAAGCTCTTGAAGATGCTGTTTTAGCAAGGGATTTACCGGGCATGTCGGATATCGATTCATCACTTTTACTGTTTTGCAGAAAAGTCAAACAGGATGCTACAGTTGCACTATCAGGTGAATGTGCAGATGAAATATTCGGTGGATACCCATGGTTTCATAAGGAAGAACTATTCAACCTTGAAACTTTCCCATGGTCACCTTATGTTAATGAACGAAAAAGTATTTTATCACCCGAAATCAATAACATATTAAATCTTGAAGAATACGCATATACAAGGTATAAGGAAACTGTTGATGAAACCCCTCTCCTACCTGGTGAATCTCAAACGGAATCAAGAAGGCGTCAAATGTTTTACCTTAATATTAACTGGTTCATGTCAACATTATTAGATAGAAAAGACCGTATGAGTATGTCCACAGGATTGGAAGTACGTGTGCCATTTTGCGACCATCGCCTTGTGCAGTATGTATGGAATATACCCTGGGAAATAAAAATGTACGGAAACAGAGAAAAAGGTATACTGAGGCAAGCACTCAACGGTGTACTTCCTGATGATATAATCCAAAGAAAGAAAAGTCCATATCCTAAAACACATAACCCTGCATATGAAAATATCGTGAGACAATGGCTGATTAATGTGTTAAATGATACATCATCACCCATAAGGCCGTTAATTAATATAGAAGAAGTACGTAAAATAGCCGAGGGAACCTCCGACTACGGAAGGCCATGGTTCGGCCAGCTTATGGCAGGCCCGCAGCTAATGGCATATTTAATCCAAGTCAATCTTTGGCTAAAACACTATAGGATATCTATAGTTTAAAAAGCTTAGTCATGTTGAAAATATAACTTCCCGAAAAATTTATACAGGAAGTTATATTTCAATCATGTCTTTATTAATGGTTATTACATAAAAATCAATATAATTTTACAATCGTCGGTATTTTATTGGTTTTCGCCCCTAATACAAACCTCAAGGTTTAGCCTGTTAAAGTTTTCTTCAATATTAAGTTTTGTTACATTAATACCCTTTAGCTTAAAAACCCTCAGTAAATCCTTTTTAATTTTTTCGGAAACATTATCTCCGTGCCTTTTAAAAACTAATTTACTTATAAACATATTTTTATCCTCCGTAATAACAAACAATAATTTTATGAATTAGGTAATGGCTAATGCAAATACTTTGCAACAATTAGCAATCCTAAAACACACGAAAACATTTAGTAGCTTTATATTACATCATTTCCCAATTTTTGTATAACATTTCTATCCGACAAATTATTGTTCTATTACGTTGGTTTTGTGGTGATTCTTGTAATATTTATGGAACGATTAAGAAATCTCTTACCCCCTGCAATTATAGTCTCATAAACTACATAAGCTTTGTTTTCTTGTCTAATGCTTTCCCAAAGCTATACCATGAATCTCTAATTTTATATCTCATTTCTTCATCGAGAGTACGTTCAATCACATCATTAAGTTGCCTTTTCATTTCCAGATACTCCGACATAACAAACTCAGGTTTTTCAATTAATTTCTCCATATTGTAAATCCAGTCATTAATATGTTCTGACCCAATGTAATCTCTAGATATTTTTTTCTTTAGATATACAACCACCAATTTGACTGCCTTTTTCTTGATATCATTATCAGTTAAAACTTTTTTTGAATTACCTTTCATAATTTTCACTCCCATAAAAATATGCTAATTATACAAAAACCAAGAATAACCAAAATAAGATATTAATACATAAAAAGCCGTATGTTTATGGATATTAAGATAACATCAAAGTTAATCACACATTATTTATCGCACCAAAATATAGTAACTATACCGACAAATATTATTATATATTAGTATTCATTATTATGCAAATATTGCACACAATAAAGAGCAAAAATTCCAACCTTTCGTTGAAATTTTGCTCTCTGTATTTTTCAATCTTTGCTTTTTTTATTTATCAATCAAGTTTATTATATTTGTAATTTAATACGTTATAAGCTTTTTATCATCTAGGCTTGACTTGTTAACTCCATCTTCCTTTTCTTTTGGAATTGTTATTGTATCAGGATTACCATCACTAATATATTGTTCCTCTCTTGCCAGATTTTTAATCCACCATTCCAAATCGGCATCAACAGGATTAATGCCTGATGCTCTTACTCTATGAGTTGACAAAGGATTAAAATTCTTGCTTACAGGAGAATATGTGGGATCCCATCCAACTTCAACAATTATTTTGTTTTCATAATTTACACCTTGATATTGTCCTTTTATTACATGTTCTTTTAAAGTGTTGGACGCCTGACCAAATGGTAATGAGAAAAACTTAAAGTTATACTCGGGAACCAGTTCAAGCATTTTCTTCTGGTTTCCCCCTATTTCCTCATTTATCTTTTCTGCTGTTTTTATTTCATTGAGGTGGACATGATTCAATGTATGGTTTCCAATTTCAAATCCTTTATCAATAAGGTATTTTAATCTCTCGGAAAGTGTGCCTTCACCTTTAAATGTTTCACCGCCTAAATTTACAAAAAAAGTACCTTTTAGCCCAAAATCAGGGTGAGTTTTATTAAATTCCTCCATTATGCCCACTGCAGATTTTTTATTGGCTATAAATTCATCTCCATTCTTGACAAGGTTGAACTGCCCTTCTGTACCATCGTCAAATGTAAAAATCATTGGTATACATCCAGCAGGAATATTGATATTGTTGTTCAAATAGTCTTCCATACTGATAAGCCTATACCCTTTTTCATAAAGCTCTCCCAAAAGTTTTTCAAAGCTGTTGAAAGTTGTTGTATATTCACCTTTATCCCATTTTGACGGAGTAAATGTTTCAACAAAATTGTGAAACATTACGACCATAATTTTTCCCATTTCATTAGGTTTAACCTTATAAACATCAATCGGTGTAGGTTCTACTGAAGGCATGGGAGTAGCAATTGTGCTGGGCTTTTCCTCAACATTCATATTTGCTTCAGGACTATTTACAATATTTCCATCTGGCTCATTAACCTTACCACATCCTGTCAACAAAACAATAACACTAAGTAATAGAATTAATTTCCTATTTAGTATTTTTTTCATTTGTGATCACCCCGTTTCAAGAAGTAATTTTATTATATAATATTGCGTATGCTTTTTACAAATGTAATTTGTGCCTCAATATTTCTCAAATAATGATAATTCACTATTGTGCTGATATAAAATCTTTTTTCTAGTATATATAGATAATAAAAACAGCTGCGATTTTAAGCAGCTGTTTTATTTCTTATAGAATATAGCTACTTTACTAATTTTTCATCATCACTTAACAGTCACAGTAATTGTTGAACTGGTAGTAGTACCATATGAATTTGATGCCTCACATTTATATGTATAAGTACCTGCCTTTTTTGCGATGATCATTCGCTGAATATGTTGTTCACCCGGACTATTATCCGGTGAGCTCCTTGTCAAGGTTGATTTGCCATCTTCGTAAAGCTTCCATTGTGTAGCATTATTACCGCCTGGCATGATCATATGAATTGTATAACTTTCTCCAACCTTAACTTCGCTGCGATCCGAACTTATTTGAATAGCACCTGGAACTCCAGTCGCTTTTGTAGTTGCATAACCAGCCGATGTCGGTTTTACTGATGGTTTCTCCGTCGGTTTGGTTGTTGGTTTGTTTGTCGGTTTGGTTGTCGGTTTTGCTGTTGGTTTGGTTGTGGGCTTTACTGTTGGCTTGGTTGTCGGTTTTGCTGTTGGCTTTGCTGTTTGTTTGGTTGTTGGCTTTGCTGTCGGTTTTATAAGTGTAGGTGTACTAACAGAATTTTGAACTTTAGTAGGAGTAAAAACATCTTTAACAGTTGGAGATGGCACTGCTACAACAGCTTCTGTCGGTATCGGAGTTGGATTCTCGGTAACTTCGGTTACAGGTGTATTGGCTGCATCTGCACTCTGAATCGGTGTAGGATTGACGTTTTTCTCATTATCAGATTCATTAGATGCATCTTTATCCTTATCCGCAATGCTTACAACTGTAGGGGTACCTTGGTTTCTTCCGCCATCAATAAATTTAAACCCTGTAAAGGCTACAACAGCAAGTAATACAATCCCCGCTGCTGCTAAAGTATATTTAGATCCAGGCACCTTAACACCACTTTTAAGATTAGATTTGGTAAAATAGACCATCTTTCCAAGGTCAACAACATTGCCAAAGCTATTTGTCATATTGAATCTGCCATACCCCGTCATATATATGGCAGTATCCTTTGTTCTCTCAATGACAGTACCAATATTGTCCGCAATTATATCATCCGCTTCAATATTTTTTAAATAATTCCTTAAAACATCAAGATTACTTTTAAGAATCATAATCAGTGCAATGGTATATTTTCTATTATTCTTAACCTTTCTCGAAATAACTGCATTTAAACCGGCAAGCTCTTCCACTGACAGGTTTTTGTCAATTTTGAGGTTAGCAAATAAAGACTCGGTATTTAATATATCCTTTGCATTTTTTAAAGCTGCTTTGATTGACAAATTATCCTTTGGAGTCGATGAAATCAGTTGAGGAATAGTTATTCCAAACTCCCATAGTTTGTGCTTCAGATGTGCTACATCATCCCTAAAGCTTTTGAGATTTTTTACCCTGTAGTCATCGAGCCAACTTTTAATAACACCTTTAGAATACTCTATAAACTCCTCATAATTATCCTGCGTAAACTTATCAATAGAATAAATAAACGCAAAAAGGCCTACATGAAACTCTTCGCTGTTCTTTTTAATTGTGCTGTCTCCTACATGCTCACAAACAACACTTAAGACGAACGTCTCATGCTCACCGATAAAACTTTCCCTGTAAGATCTGTTACCTTTCTTTACCTGCTGGAAAGTCTCATTGCAGGCTTCATTCCTTTTCTTTTCAAAATCTGGATTGTTACCTGTTTCCAAAAATATCGCCCCCCAAAGAAAACTTTAGTTAACATTAATATCACTATATTTTTATTATTTAATCGATTTTAAGATAAATATTTTATTTTCTACTGATATTTTAACATATGCAATCTAATTACTCAATTATATCAATTAAAGCAACTTGTTTAAAATTGATTGATTTTATGTAATACAACATGATTCACATCAAGCAATGAAAAATAAATAAAATATTGTGCTATTCATCAATCGTGGTTACAGTATTGTACAAACTGCTTAAACTTCCTTTCTCCTGCATCCAGACCAACTCACTGACACCATAAAACCCCTTTTCCGGATAGGATTTATTCTTAGTGTAGTTTGCAATATATCCTGACTTAAACTCGTCTGTCGTTTTGTGACTTATGTATTCATCATAAGCTTTTTTTGAGCAGAATATGTCTATAGCTACAGGGTCTTTGTCCTTACTAAGTCTTTTAACAAGTTCAAGTATATCATCTTTCTTACTATCAGGATCAATAAGTATAATAGCCCCAAATCCCTCATCTACTTGAAATGGCTTGAACTGGCTTAAGATTGTATATTCAATATTCTCCTTTTTTACAGACTGAGATGGATCAACTGTAAATACAGCCGCTGGAGGAATGGTAACACCGGTATTCTTATCATCTTTATCGTTTCCACTTTTACCTCCGCTTGAACAGCCTTGTACACCTAAAAATATAGTCAATAACACAACGGCTAACTTTCTGTTTTTCATATTCTTAATCTCCTTAATGACAATTCTTCATGTTATTACTCTTATTGTTTTTACAAAAATCTTTATATATAATATATTAAATAAGTTTTTAATATTTTTCTACATTTTTTATAATTTTAATAATTGTAATAATCACATTATATAATGAATTATACCTTCACAAACACCAATTGTAAATTATAATTATTTTTTGTACTATTTGGTATATTTCGATGTAAAATTTGTAGTATACTTATGTATGTTATAGAATTGCTTAGAATAGCATAAATTTACTAAAGATAAATTAGTGATTAAAAGTGAATAATTTAAAATTATTGTCTCTTTTAATCAAATAGGAGATTGGCAAATGAAAACAAAAATTATTTTTTTTACTATCATTATGGCTTTTTTTTCATCATGTTCTTATATAGGCAGTACCGATTACAGCACTCATGAAAACCCATCAAGCACAGTATCAGCTATAAAAGATGAGCCTATTGAACGTCAAAAACCTGCTGTACAAACTTCTTTACTAAAAGTACATTTTATTGATGTAGGACAAGGGGACAGTGTACTTATTCTCACCCCTTCAGGTAAAACAATGCTTATCGATGGAGGAAAAAATGACAAGGGCCATTTAGTAAAAGAATACATAGGATCATTAGGAGTTAATAAAATCGATGTGGTTGTGGGTACCCATCCTCATGAAGACCATATCGGGGGTCTTGATGTTATAGTTGACAATTTTGATATAGGAAGTATATACCTTCCAAAGAAGTCAACTACTACAAAAACTTTTGAGGACTTATTGGTTTCGATAAAAAACAAAGGTCTCAAAATCAAAACGGCAGCAGCAGATACAGGTATAAATATTGATCCTGAAATAAATATTCAAATGTTAGCACCCATAAGTACCAACTATGATGATATCAACAATTACTCAGCTGTAATAAAAGTTACATATAAAAGCAGCTCATTCCTTTTTACAGGTGATGCCGAGGCACTATCTGAAAAAGAAATTCTATCAAAGGGTTGTGATATTAAAGCTGATGTGCTAAAAGTCGGACATCATGGAAGTAATTCTTCAACAACTTCTAAGTTCTTAAAAGAAGTTAGCCCTGATTTTGCCATAATCTCTGTAGGTCTAAATAATGAATATAATCACCCACATCAAGCAACTTTAAAAAGATTATCCTCCGCAAATGTAAGAATCTACAGAACCGACAAACATGGTACAATAACTGCACTTTCCGATGGCAATACAATAAGATTTGAAACTGCTAAAAAGTAAAAACAATGTACGAGGTGTATAAAAATGAAGGTTATAATTGATCGTTTTGAAGGAAAATATGCTGTTTGTGAAACCGAAGAAAAGAAAATGATAAATATTGATAAAAGTATGGTACCTTCTGAAGCAACAGAAGGTGATGTTCTAGATGTTGATGGTAATTTAATCGTACTCGATACTGAAATGACTATGAAAAGAAAAAAAAATATAAGTAGACTGGTTGATGAAATTTGGGAGTAACAGGCATTAGTACCCGTTACTCCCTTTTATTATCTGCTTTTCTGAGCTATTTCCAGAAGTATTCTGTTTAAGAAATCCTCAACCGGCATAGCACCCAAATCTCCATCTTTTCTTGACCTTACAGCTACTGCCTTGTTTTCCATTTCCTTATCACCTATTACAACCATGTAAGGAACCTTGTCAAGTTGAGCTTCTCTAATTTTATAACCGATTTTTTCATTTCTCAGGTCTACTTCAACCCTAATTCCCTTTTCCTCAAACATCTTTTTAAGCTCAAGAGCATATTCATGATGCTTATCAATCAGCGGAAGTATTTTTACCTGTACAGGTGACAGCCATGTTGGAAATGCACCTGCATACTTCTCAATAAGCAGTGCAAGGGTCCTCTCATAACACCCAATGGAAGTCCTGTGAATTACATATGGGTATTGTTTCTGCCCATCGCTGTCAATATACTGCATTCCGAATTTTTCTGCAAGCTGGAAATCTATTTGCACTGTAATCAGTGTATCTTCCTTACCATGAACATTCTTTATTTGAATATCAAGTTTTGGACCATAGAATGCGGCTTCTCCCTCTTCTTCTTTGTACTTTATCCCAAGGTGATCCAGTATTTGCCTCATCCTGTCTTGTACTTCCTCCCACTGCTCTTCTGTTCCAATGTATTTTTCCTTATTATTGGGATCCCATTTTGAGAAACGGTAGGAAACGTCCTCATCTAAACCTACAGTTTTAAGCATAAAATTTGCAAGATCGACACATCCGGCAAACTCTTGCTCCAACTGGTCCGGAGTACATGCAATATGTCCTTCGGAAATTGTAAACTGTCTCACACGAATCAATCCATGCATTTCACCAGAAGACTCGTTTCTAAACAATGTTGATGTTTCATTAAATCTCATGGGCAGCTCTCTGTAGCTTCTAAGCCTTGCAAGATACACCTGAAACTGGAACGGACATGTCATTGGTCTGAGGGCAAAAACTTCTTCCTCATTTTCGTCTCCCATAACAAACATTCCGTCACGGTAGTGGTCCCAATGCCCTGATATCTTATACAAATCACTTTTAGCCATAAAAGGTGTCTTTGTAAGCATATAACCGCGGCGTTCTTCTTCATCCTCCACAAATCTTTGCAGTATTTGAATTATTTTAGCACCCTTCGGCATTAAAATTGGAAGACCCTGACCGATATAATCAACAGTGGTAAACAATTCAAGCTCACGGCCTAATTTGTTATGATCCCTCTTCTTGGCCTCTTCAATCTTTGTAATATAGTCATCAAGCTCACTTTTCTTGTTGAAGGATGTTCCGTAGATTCTCTGGAGCATTTTATTCTTCTCACTTCCCCTCCAGTAGGCACCTGCTACCGAAAGAAGCTTGAAGGCCTTTACCTTTCCTGTTGAAGGAAGATGCGGACCTGCACACAGGTCGACAAAATCCCCCTGCTTATAGAAAGATATTTCTTCTCCATCCGGAAGGTCTTTAATCAACTCAACCTTGTATATCTCACCTTTTTCTTCCATAAACTTAATAGCTTCATCCCTTGGCAGTGTAAATCTTTCAAGGGGAAGATCCTCTTTAATTATTTTCTCCATTTCTTTTTCTATCTTCCCAAGTTCTTCTAAAGCTAGAGTAGTGTACATATCAAAATCGTAATAAAATCCTGTCTCTATAGACGGACCTATAGCAAGCTTTGCATTAGGATATAACCTTTTTACTGCCTGAGCCATAATGTGTGAAGTTGTGTGCCTGTATGCATGCTTGCCTCCATCGTCATCAAATGTAAGCAGGCTGAGTTTGCAGTCGCTGTGAAGTGCAAAGCTCAAATCCCTGACTTGTCCATCAACTTCACCTGCTAACGATACTCTTGCAAGCCCTGCACTTATGCTTTCTGCAACTTCTCTTATAGTAACGCCCTCATTGTACTGTTTTACACTTCCATCCTTTAATTGAACATTAATCATTTTTATACCTCCTGTCATATGATCAAAATCATTAATGTACACCATAATTACGAAACATTAAAAAACCCCCATCCCTTACAATGTAAGGGACGAGAGTCATATCCCGTGGTTCCACCCTAATTTTTACTCAAATTAGATATTTAAGTATTGGTATCAAATATATATCAATACTTAAACCTAAATGACTATAACGTAAGTCAACGTTTAAGCTCAGAGGCGGTCTTCAATTTTATCTTCCTGAAAGCATTTCCAGCCTTTGCGTCAGTAACCTTAAACTTGAAACAAAGATGCTCTCTCTCTTTGAGGAAACTATAAAATCTACTCTTCTCATCACTGCTCAATAATAGTATTAATAAAATTATGTGTTTATTATAACTGTATAAAAAAGCATTGTCAACAAAAGCTCAAAGCATTTTTCCACCACATGAGGAATAATTTATATATTTTTTTACAAACCCACCCAAAAATAAAACTTTTCCTGTATAATATAATTAAGTTGAAAAGATATTATTCAACAAACTTATAAAAATAAATTACTTATTTTATCTATATTAAATACGTTATTAATCTTACATTTAGCAGAGCAAAATAACGAACGCTTTACCGGAATTTTGCGATAGATAAATGTAAAAGATTAATCGTATTTAATCTATAAACTAGGGACCCTTAATAAAAATTATGAACACTTCAGCATAAAGTAAGTTTATACATATAGTGCTAAAGTGATAGAAAGTGCAGTCAATAGATATATAATACTGCATAATACTTGAAAATAATATTGAATTGATTTAAAGATAATTTTCCAGACCAATTAAACTGGTAAATTATTCTGAAGAGTTAATTTCAAGGGGAAGTGAAATCTTGCTTAATTTTTTCCATTACAGAAAGGAAAAATCAAAAGATACAAGTATAAACGATATTATCATTAGAATCAAAAAGGGCGATAGAGACTTAAAAGAGACTTTTCTTAATGACTATAAACCTTTTATAGCTAAAGCAGTCTCTCAAATCACGGGTAAATATATTTATCCTGAGGAAAGCGAAGAATTCTCTATAGCAATGATAGCTTTTAATGAAGCTATTGAAAACTTTAATGAAAATACCAATGGTAACTTTTTGAGTTTTTCCAAACAAAATATCAAGTGGAAGCTTATTAACTATTACAAAAAGCATTCTAAGGACAGGAATGTTTATCCCTTTACATATTTTGACAACGAGAACAACAAGGATTTTGAAGAACGGTATCTTACGATTGAATCAAACCAGGTTTACGAGTCAATTGAGAGAAAAGAACAAATTATTAATTTTTCAAAAAGGCTTAACGACTTTGGAATAACCTTTGAAGATTTATTGGTTTCCGGGCCAAAACACAAAGATTCCAAGGAACTGTTGATGGGTATAGCAAATGAGATTTTCTCAAGGAAAGAAATTTTCAATAAGCTTTTAAGCCAGAAAAGCATACCTGTAAACGATCTTTTAAAGGTTACCTCCGTCAGCAGAAGAACCATTGAAAGAAACAGGAAGTTTATCATAGCTGCTTGTTTGATTTTTAATGAAGACTTTGAATTTTTAAGAAATAGAAAAAATACTTCCAGTGTACATAAAAATTGCAATATTCAAGACTAATACAACTTATATAGAAATGTTAACTTCTTTATTGATTTTATTTTATATTTGTTATTACACAGAAAAGAGGTAATTAATTTGTATAGGGTAGGCTATATTTTTAGCATTCTATCCTCAGATGTCATAGTAATGACTGAGGATCTTGAGTTTTATAAATTAAGACGACGTTCAGATATGATTGAGCTAGGACAGGAAATTAGCTTTTCAGAAGATGAGATCATACCTGTCAAAAGCAGAAAGCTAAGTTTATTAAGATTTGGTGCTATTGCATCTGGTTTTGCAGCTGCTATTGTTTTGATTTTTATTACATTTTTCACAAACTTTACGCATACATCTAACGAAATTTATGCCTATATAGATGTTGATACAAATTTAAGTGTAAGGTTGAATATCGATAAAAAGAATAAGGTTGTAGACATTGATTCCAAAAATACAACCGCTAAGGAAATCCTTAGCAGCTCGGATTTAAAGAATAAATCATTAAGCGATGCACTCACTACCATTGTTGAAAAATCAAAGCAGCATGGATTTACAACTGACAGCAATGAAGAATATCTATTAATTTCTGCTTCAATCAAATCAGATAGGGTTAACAAACAAGAGCAAGATAGCCTTGAACATCTTGTTGAGGATGTACGCAAAGATATAAAAGAAATGGACAGTCTTAATGTAAATAAAAGAATAATCAAAGTAGATTCCGAAACTTGCAAAATTGCAACAGAGAATAATGTTTCCATGGGAAGATACATCACATATATAGAGTCAAAAAATAAAGGTGCAAACCTTTCCATTGAAGATATAAGGGAAGGTTCTATAGGCCGCATCATGAAAAAAGCTGATATAGCTGATATTACAAATAGTAATAGTAATAATAGTAATAATAATAATAGTAATAGTAGCAACAGTAAAGATATTGCTATGAATCAAGATATCAACAAAACAATTGAAAAGCCATTACCAAAATTCAATGATAAAAATAATAACAATACTATTAATAATAGTCACAACCAGTCTCAGTCTGGTCATAAGAAAGGTATTACTACCGTTGCACCAGTGAATAAAACACCGATACCTAAACATACTCCACATGCAACTAAAAATACACCGATTATATATACATTTAAACGCCCTGAACCAACAATCTTTATTCCTACATATAATCCGACAAAGTTTTATCCTGTTACAACACCTGTTATTACAGTACAGAATACACCAATCCCTACAAAAAATTGGCCTGTTCATGTAGAAACTAACGTGCCGGCAACAAAAAATACGCCTACTGATGTACCTAAACCTTCTACACCTCCATTTACACCGAAGCCAATACCCACATTCAGTTTTGTTTCCCCTGTTGAAATCTCTATAAATCCGGCTTCGAAAATTACTGAAACAAGTGCCTTTATAAGCGGTGTAGTCACAAAGTTTGAGCAGAATAAAGACTTTTACGGCATCGGTTGCAATATATCATTATTATATTGGGAAGCAAGTAATCCAATGCATGTAAAAGTTGCAGCTTCAATTAGCAAGAATGATTTCCCTGCTGATATTTCAGCTACTATTAAAGATTTAAAGCCATATACCACTTATCAGTTTAAAGTTACTGTGAACTTCTATTTTAGTAGCAGCGTTCAGACTTTTAAAACATTACAACTAGAGAAAAAATCTACTGTGGATGTTCCAAAAAGTACTCCAACACCATCAGCAGCTGTAAAGTATACGCCTACACCTACTAAAAATCTATGGGTATTTCCTACACCAGTAGTACCGGATTTTTGGTGGTATACTCCACCAAAGGAATATATGCCGCCATATACCTTTGGAAAACCTGCAGATTTGGCTATTCCAGTATATACTAAAGCACCGCCACCTACACCAACGAAAAATTCAAAATATCATCCATATTGAGGAATGATTATTAATTTTACTTCTTAAAGAACAAAACATTCATAAACATAATAAAAGGAGGTTTGTCAATAAAGACCTCCTTCTATCATATTTATGAATGAATATTTTTAGTTCTTTATAACTTTTTCATTTCTATAAAACGGTTTATCAAATTCCATATCAGAATATGTCTCAATAACCTTTCCTTCAATGAGGAACTGTACTTTTTTCACAGTTTTTAACTCTGTCAGTGAATTTACTATTGAATTTATTGTAATGGCTCCTCCGGCTGATCCAGCAAAAGCATTATTATGGAACTCCTTAGAAAGATTTATTTCACATGTACCATCCTTTGAAGTGCTTACAGATATAATTCTTGTATTCTCAGGAATAACAGGATATAACTCCTTATTCTGAGGACCCTTTAATATCTCCTCCATGACTTCTTTCTCAATGGTGGAATTTGCTCCTACAGTAACTTTTCTCTTTTCACCGACAATAAAATTAGAATCAGGACTTCCAAAATAAACTGTGACAACTTGAGATTGATCCGCCGAAACAGATCCGTTTTTATCCAGATTAACCCTTGCCATTTCTCCAAATGCTTTGCCGTTTGAATCCAACAGCTCATGACCTTCTACCATTATTTTGACCTTTTCAATACCGGAAATTCCGGTTAATGTATTAACAACAGAGATTCTTTTCAATTCCTCCGGCACACCGGATTCCTTTATCTTATATTCCTTTGAAAAGTCAACAACAGCAATTTTTCCATCCCTTTTTATACCTAAGATCGAAACTCCCTCAGGCATTGTTCTTCTCAACTCTGCTTTATTAGGCCCCTCTATCAAAGCCTCCATAGTTGCTCTCAAAATAGCCATTTCACTAATTTCTATATTTCTAACTTCCTGGACCAAAGCAGAGTTATCTTTATTTAAAAAATATAATGATACCTTTTGCTTTGTACTGCTTTTATCTTCATGACTTCCGTTACTGCTATTATTACCCTCTGATTGCACAACCTTTTCATTTTGTGAAGGTGTAGTTTCATCCAGATTTGATTTAGTCGTCTTGTTGTTTGTATCAAAATTGCATGCTGTCAATGTGATCAGCAAAGAAACAATCAATAGCGTAATACTTCTCTTTATCATATCGGCTAATGTTTTCCTCCATTTCATTTAGACTCAAAATGCTAGATCATAGTTAATTATAGCACAACGATATGAAACCATCAAAGACATATTAAAAGCAAACTTAAAAAACGAGCATATAGGAAAATATTTCTCTAATATGCCCGCCCTAAGTCTAACCAAATCTAGTCTATTTTAGTGTAACATTATCCTTTAGTCTATTAAATTTGCTCTGACCAATTCCCGGAACATTCAATAAGTCCTCAATGGCCTTAAATTCCCCATTTTTATTTCTATAATCCACAATATCTTCTGCAATTGCCGGACCAATACCCGGCAATGCATCCAATTCTTCTGCTGAGGCAGTGTTAATATTTATTTTAGCACTTGTACCCGCATCTCCCTGGCTCTTTTCACTCGGCAGCACTCCGCCGCTGTCCTTAATAATACTGATTCCATTTCCAGCTTCATTACTTGCTGCTCCATTACTTGCAGTTCCACTATTTACAGTCCCACTATTTCCTGCTGCTTTACCACTTCCTTTATTGTCGTCAGGCTTAGAGGTTTTAGTGCTTGTCCCACTGCTTGATGCTTTATTCTCAGTGACAGCTTCAGCTTTCTTCTTGGATTTTACATTAAGCCAAACATTCTCATTTAAAGCATATACCATATTGATATTTTTGTCTGCATCATCAGTTAAGCCCCCTGCAGCATTAATGGCATCATAAATCAATTGCCCCTTCTTAAGAGTTATTATTCCCGGCTTTTTTACACAGCCGGTTATATATACCTTTATTTCTTCATGAACTTCTTTAGGTGTGGGACTGGACGGTTTATTCTCAGTTGAAGTGCTGGCCGCATTATTAGTTGTAACGACAGGTTTCTCATCTTGTGAAATAAATATGATAGGCTGTTCTCTTATCTTAATCAAATATCCGATTATGGCCAGCAAGACAAGTAAAATAAAAGCTGACAGAATCAGCAAGCTCTTTTTGATGTAGATTTCCCTACCAAAGAACTTAAATTCCATACTACTTACCTCCTCATATTATTGCGGAAGTCTAGAATGCTTGATGGATATGTTGCAAAAAACATAATTTGCAACATATTAATATAATAGGATTAAAATTTTTGTATAATATACTAATTCTTCATATAAAGAAAAAACCCTTTAGATTTGAACTAAAAATAAAATAAGGCATGTTAAAGATATAATATAATAACCAATGGATTGTCAGTTATTAATTATATCTCCACTGCAATTGATATGCAAAAATCCTTACATCGAAAGGATTTAAGTTCTATAACCATATCCTTATCATTAAAGCAATCATTTGTTGTATCCAACATCGAAAAGTCCATATTCATTCCGAGTCTGAAAAGCTTTGAGACAGATTCCTTTCTAGTCCAGTAAGTCATTGCTTTCCAAGAATACTCGTCTTTATCCATACAATTATTTAGTACCTTCTTTTCATTCTCGGTATAAAAATACTTGATAAGTGATTTATCAGGCATGAATATGTTTTCAATATCCACTCCTATTCTCTTTTCCGCGACTACTCCTACACAATAAGGATAAGAATGAGTAATTGAGGCTATACAGGATTTGTATTGGGAAATGTAAGGGGCAGAGTCTGCCCCTTTTAATACATCTATCATTCCTAAATCGCTTTTTGCTTTTAAATTCATATATTTCCTGAATGCATTTTTAACAGCATACCTTCCGGCAACCCACTGCAATCTGTTCTTATGGATTTTAATTTTTTTCAGGTGTGCTATTTCAGCATCTGAAAGTATCATATAAATATTACTCGATGCAAGCATCCCACTTTTTTCTAATACTGACATATTTATTACATCAAAATTAAATCCATACATTTTAGAATTCTGCATGAGCCATTCTTTAATTAATTCTTCAGTCTTATTGTCCTTACTGTTTACAAATCCCATCATGAATTAATTCGCCTCACTATTACTCCCTTTGCATAGTAATTTACATCATCATTCTCATTAAACATAATAACATCATAAGTCTTCATTTCATCATTTTGGTTTAAGAGTTTTCCATAAACTCTATAATTTCCAAGTGTTCGAGGAATGTTAACGGCTCCAAACTCACCAATCTTCCAAGGCAAATGGACTTTACCGCTGATTTCAGCAGAATGTATACCACATGCCTGCATGAGAGAATCCATAAAAACCGGATTTATGAGCAAGTTATCCAGGTTATATTGCTTATTGGTAATTTGCTCTTCCGACATAAATACCGAATAGATAATAGATTTCTCATCAATTTTAGCCTTGTTAAATTTTATGCAGTTTTCATCCATGAACAGCGGTCCAAATCCAATGCCATTCTCTATTTCTTGAGACTGGACTTCCAAGAGCTCTCTTATATACGACTCTTTCAAATTTTTATCTTCTGCTTTCTTTAAATACATAAGGTCCTGATAGCTGCCAAGTATGCTGGAAAATTCCATATTGTTAAGCTCATTAATCCTTCCCTCCATATTTTTGGGCTGGAAGTAATTATAGAAAATTGCCTTATACCAATCTTTTTCAATTTCCATTGGTGTCATAATTATTTCTTGAGAGTTTCCACGATGCAGTTTTAAAGGGTTGGAAAGTGTAATATCTTTGAAGCAATAATGCTTTTTCCTTCCATATAATAGGCTGTGAAACTCCGCACAAATCTCCATAAAACCTACAGCCGGCATCAATGGTGTATTACCCAGCAAATGATTTTTGATTATAGGATCCCTTTTCACAGAAAGAACTTTATATACCTTATGAATCTTTCCGTCCTTTTTACTGATCCAATCAATAAAAGGTGTCTTAAAAGTGCTTTCCTTCATGACGGTATATTCTTTAAAACCACCTAGTCCTCTGCTCATAACAACTTCAGCGGTATTTAGCCGACTTGTCAATACATTAATAAACTCTTTGACTCCCCTGTCAGGTTCTATAAGGTGGATTCCCAGTTCCTCGGAGTTTGATTTAACAAACTCATTCCTCCAAGCCATACCGACATCTCTCCAGCCTGACCATGCAATGCTGATGGCTTGAACTTTATTATTTTCTTTTCCTGCCATAGTCATGAAGCTTGTAATAAAGCTGTTAGCCGAGCAATAATCCAGCTGTGCCTGATTCCCATAACGGCCTGATATGGAGGAAAAACCCACAATAACCTTTAACCCCCTTTTATCTACAAGCCTATATAAATTGCATAAACCCTTAGCTTTAACATTAAAAATTTCATTGAACTCTTCTAATGTTTTCTTATTAAGCATATTGCTTTTTTCAATACCTGCAGCATGTACAATCACATTGATGGGGCCGTGAGTATTAATTGCACTTTCTAAAGCAGCTTTAAGCCTATCATAGTCACTTACATCACAATCAATATATAATACAGAACAATTCTTTGATTTAAGCTCATTTATAACAGCATAAACAGATATAGACTTTAATATTTTGTCATATTCCCTCTGGACTTCAATAGGCGTTGCTTTTAATCCCTTTTCCAAAAGAGAACGCCTAATTTCAACTTTCTTTTTCTCTAAAGTAGATTGGTCAATTCGGGAGATTTCCTCAATATCAGGGGGCAGAGGAGTCCTTCCCAATATAGTAAACTTTCCGGTTACTATATTGGACAAGCCTTTTATAATCTCTGCGGTTATCCCGTTTCCCCCACCCGTAATAAGAAAATGATCTCCATCAAGCTTCAGGTCGTTTTTTAGTTCTGACCTGTCTAAATTATCAAACTTTATAACTACTCTCTTAGAGCCAATATAACCTGCTTCGCTGTAAATACTGTAAGCTTCAATCTCATTTAAGATTTTTGATAATTCTTCATCTCCAAGCATTCTTTCGCTAGAGGCTCCAATATCCAACACCTTAACTATGCAATCAGGCCACTCCTTTCCAAGTCCTTTATAGAACCCGCAGATGGCTCCATAGAATGGATCGGGTATTACATCAGAATTATGGGTAAATCCAAAACCACCATCCATAGATACTGCTGCAACTATTCTTATTTTAGGTTTTTTTACAACTTTTAAAAGGTTCTTATAGAATATGAACCTTGCCTGGCTACTTAAGGTGAGATGCTTATTCTCTTCCTCTAAAGAAAGCTTGGAAAAATCTATACATAATCCAATATGAGTTAAATCGATTATAACTTCAATGCTCTTACCTGCCAGATCTTTGGTTTGTTTTTCCACATTTTCCATATCTATTGGATAAGTAAAATTAATAATTCTCAAATTATCCGTATATGCTCCAAAGTAATGTGCTGCACTTTCCAAAGATTCCTGGCTGTCACCAATTATCAGAACATTTTTTTTTTGAATATCAAAATCTTTAGATATAATATTCTCTTCCTCAACTACAGGTACTTGTATGCATAATTCCCTTTCAAGATTATCTGCAGCGGGTTTCTCTTCATTATTGTCAACTTCAGTTTCACAATTGCTTTCTACCAACTCAATAATAGAACCTATTGTCTTTACATTGGAAGGATTAAATATAGCTGTATCCTCCATTTTAAACATCTCACCAATTTTCGAGAAAATTGAGGCCTGCTTTATAGTATCTATTCCAAGATCAGCTTCAAACTCCATTTCGTTTTCCAGCATTTCCTTTGGATACATGGTTATTTCAGATATTATGTCCAAAATAATATCTCTATTGCCACTATTCGAGGCAATCACCTTATTCTGGGACTCTAATCTCGTGTTTTTAGCTTCCAATTTTGTATTTTCAAATTCCGATCTCGCATTTTCAGCTTCCCCTTTGGTCTTGCTATGTAAAAACCTCACAATATGTCCTATGGTAGGATAATTTGACAGTGCTATGGAGCCCTCATACTTTAGCCCAAACCTTTCAGATAACATTGAAAAGATTGTGGCCTGTTTTACAGTATCTATTCCCAAATCTGCTTCAAGCTCCATTTCCACATCCAACATTTCGACTGGATACTTTGTTATCTCGGAATATATTTTTAATACCTCTTCCTCAATATTGCCGTAATCCTGTACTGTAACTTCATTTATATCAAAACTTTCAGCAAACTCATTTGTGTCCTTGTTTAAAGATTTCCTGTAGTTGCTCTCAAAGAATGATTCATGATACCCTTCTTCCTTTATCTCTATTAAACTTTTAGGATTGATTTCATCCTTTTTGCTTTCAGAGCCAGCATTAGATGCTTCTGCCACAAGAACTCTACCATATATTTCCAGTTTAGCATCATCTGAGTTCACTATTCTTTTAATCCAATTTTCATAAGTTGTTTTATCAAATACACGTTCATCACCATAAGAAATCTTTTTCAGCAAGTGATAGCTTCCATTTCCCCCAAAGGCAGAAACTCCTCTTAATACATATTCAAACTGGTAGTAGCCGCCCTTTGACAAATTAAGTCCCGATAACTCCGGATCCTCCACCTTATAATTTGATATGGGAGGTATTTTCTGGTATTGAAGTGCCTTTGCCGATAAAGCTTCTTCAAGGGAAGCTCCCATAGTATGCCCGGTCATTCCTTTTGTATTTATTACTTTTATATCTTTAAATCTCTCTCCAAATACATATTCAAGAGACCTTTTTTCCATTTGTCCACAGCCGCCATTCTTGGGTGAGTAAGTCTCATGAGAGCAGTATACTGTTTTTGCAGCAATATTATTTCTCTCTATTCCATACTGTTTTTCCATTTTTGACATGAACCTGTTAAGTTCAATACAATGTCTATTAGTATCAATTTTGGAACTATGTCCTGCTGAATTAAACATGTGGGTACCGAGTATCCTGCATATCCCCTTCATACCCCTTTTTTCAACATCATATTCCTTTTCCATAACAAGGCCTACGGCACCTGAGCCTAAAATCATTCCGTTTCTCCTGTTATCAAAAGGTACTGCTGTATCAAATAGATCATGTGAGTCAGAAAGAACTCCAATACTGAAAAAACCTGCCCCAATCCACGGAAGCATGGATTTGGTGCTTGAAATGTCAGCCCCAATTACTACTACCCTTTCGGCCCGACCTGTCTTAATCATATCCTCGGCTATTGATATCGCACTATCTGTTGAAGAGCAAGCCGTATTTACATATAAGTTTGGCCCTGTAGCACCAATAAGCTGAGCAAATCTATTATTGGCTTGGGAAGACAAAGCTGTTATAAAGTTGTGGTTGAATTCATATATATCCTGCTCTGTAGAGCTTCCGGCAAGTTTGGAATAATGTGCATTAAACCAGTCTGTAAGTAACTTTTTGACTTCATGGTCACTGATTTTTGAAATTACCGCACTATAGAAGTCAATAATATCCATTTTAGACTTTGAACCGAATTTGCTTGCAGTATATTGGGACACCTGATTTATTACATTATCTATCGGGAAGAGTCCATTTGCAAATACTACACCTGTGTCCTCCCTCATTTCCTCAGGTAAAACAAGTCTTCCCGGCAGCAAGGAACCTGAAGCCGTCTTAATGTATTCTCTAACAAGTGGAATACCTGCATCCTTCAATGCTTCATAACCTGCTGCAATTCCGGCACAAGTAGCAAGACTTGTTTGCTTGAGCATTTTTTCATCCATTAGGTAATCCTCGATCATATTCATTTGACCGAACTTACCTGCAAACTTTATAATCTCATTAATTGATGAAACTTTTTTAAACTCTGTCTTTTCTTCAGTCTTTAATATTCTTGTTATGTTTAAATCCAATATGCTGTTTTGCTCTTCCTCTGTGAGCATTTCAATCATATTTATTCCTTCAAACAACATATCAAAATTATCATCGGAGAATGCCTTCTTAAATGTACCGGGCAGCCCGACAGACACACCGCTGTAAACGACATTGCCTACATATAGCAATACATTATTCGACAAAATGTTATTTGAGGATACATTACTTAGTAATGCATTACTTGAGGATACGTTATTTGCATTGCATGCAGTATTATCCCCACTTTTTAACATATCAACATTTGTTTGATGTGAATATTCGCTATGTCCTAATGGATTTTCACTTGCCTCAGAGATATTATGGGATGGAACCATGGTTACATCCACGCCACATGCAAAAAGTGCCGCAATAGCCAGTTTAAACGACTCAGCAGAATCCTTGCCCTTAAAGTTAACAGGTATCACCTTTACATCTTTATTGTCAAGAATATTCTTAACAAGGTTTGTCAGTACATTTGACGGACCTGATTCAATAAAAACTCTGACACCCTCATTATAGAGCCTCTCGATGGAATCGATAAAATTAACAGGTGATATTATCTGATCTTTCAATAAGGAAGCCATATCAGAAATTTCACTATAAAACTCCTTAAGATGGCATGCCATTATTTTAGCTTTAGGTTTATTGAATCTGAGATCCTTAATTTTATTATAAAAATCCTCAGCAGCCTCTTTAATAAGTTCAGTATGAAAAGCATGGGAAACATTCAATAAAGTGTACACAATGTTATTATCCGACAGAAGCTTCATGAATCTTTCAATTTCAGACGCTTCTCCACCCACAATGGTTTGCACATAAGAATTCATATTTGCAATTCTTACATGTATTCCATTTTCATTAATTATTCGGGCAACATCACTTTTGTCTGCCTTTACACTGAGCATTTGGCCTCTTTTATCCTGATCTATTTTATCGAAACAGTAACCCCTCTCTCCAACCATATGTATAGCTGATTTCAGGTCTAGAATTTCTCCTGCATAGAAGGATGTTACTTCCCCAAGGCTGTGCCCTATCATATAATCTGCCTTGATTCCCGCTTCCGTCAAAAGCTTATATATAGCCATATTGCTTAGAAAAATTGCAGGATGAGTATTTTTTGTGTTCCTCAATTCATTGAAAATACTGTCTTCATCATCACCAAATATCAAAGACATCAGTGAATAACCGTAATTAGATTTCCATAGGTTATCCACCTGAGTATAAAAGGATCTTACAACAGGGTAGCTTTCATACAATTCCTTTAACATATTGGGATATTGTGAAGCTTGTCCAGGAAACATAATGGCTATTTTATCCGGTGTAACAGGTTCTTCCCTTCCAATATAAATTCCCTTTGCCGCAAGAAGTCCATCATCAATTTTTTTGTCGCTATCTAGCTGCCCGCAAACAATGCTCCATTTAGCCTTTAGATCTTCATAAGAGCTTGTACAAATGGCAACACGTATCTTCATTCTGGCAGATACTTTCATATTATGACTGCCGGCTGCTTTCTCAAAATCCGACTCGTCATAGCTTAAAAATGTCACATAGGATTCTTTTATTTCCTCAAATGTATTGCCTGCAAAAAATATTGCTTCCTTCTGATATTGAGCATTATCTGCATTGACAATCACACTCTTTTCACAAGCACCATCATTTATGCAATACGACTTTTTTACAAACTCCGGCCTGAATTCCTCAAGACAAATATGATAATCGGCACCTCCAAACCCAAATGAGCTTACATTAGCCCTTCTAGGATGAGAAATCTGTTCACTCCATTTAATGCCATCAGTTAGAATATAAAACGGAGAATCCTCTATTTTAAGCTTTGGATTAATCTCTTTTATATTTGCAGTTGGAGGTAAAATCTTATTATGCAATGCCATGGTAGCTTTTATAACACCTGCTATGCCGGCGGAATTTCTCAAATGCCCGATATTGGACTTGATTGATCCCACACCGCAATAGTTTTTCCTGCTTACCCCCAAATCATTAAATGCATCTTTTAAAGCAGTTACTTCAGAAACATCTCCAACACTTGTACCTGTTCCATGAGTTTCAATCATTTCAATAGTTTCAGCAGAATAACCGGCCATTTTTATGGCATTTTTAATGACCCTGACCTGTCCATCAGAACTTGGTGCTGCAATATATTTACCTTTTCCGTCGCTTCCCTGTCCATATCCCGATATAACAGAATATATAAAATCTCCATCTTTTATGGCATCCGAAAGCCTCTTTAATGCTATTATACCGCCTCCTAATCCCATTACAAAGCCATTGGCCCGGGAATCAAAGGGATATGATCCGTCAGGCGATAAAGCATTAATTGCTGAAAATGCAACAAGGCCTACCTCCGTCAAAGTAACCTCTACTCCTCCTGTTAATACAAGGTCATACTCATGATTCAAAAGTCCTGATACACTAATAGCTAAAGCTGTCAGTGCCGATGCACATGCAGAATCCACAGTAAAGGAAGGTCCCCTAAAATCAAATATATTGGATATTCTGCCGGCAGTTAAGTTTTGCAAATATCCTGTAGTGCTGTCCTCTGTTATATTTAAGTTGCCCTTAAGTAGCTTTTCCTGAACTTCATTAAATACACCTTCTATCTGGTGCATCATTGGATTTGACTTCAATTCGGGGTGATTTAGAAATTCACTCTCTACCCTTTGCAAAAAAGTTCTCCTAACGACATTTTCAAAATTATAGCCCGGTGCACTTGTATTGAGAATTACTGCCGTTCTTTCCTTCGGAACACTGCTCTTTATATTTTGCACAACCTGGTCAACACAATAAATCGTAGCATGTTGGTTAGGATCCATATATTCTGCTACTGCAGGAGGTATTTTATATTTTCTAAATAGTGCTGTATTATCTATAATTTCAGGAACAGCTGCAACGTTTGTATACGTCTTATTAAGTTTATTAGTCTTGCCAAAAACCTCAGGTTTATAATATATATTTTTATCATAATATCTATCCGGAGGTTCCCTTAGTTAAAGATACTACACCACAACCCACGCTTACACAGTATTGCAAGAAAGCAACTTTTGGATAATTATAAAGAAGCACTGTCAACATCCCCTTTGAAGATGGCGACGGTGCTTCTTTGATTTCCGGGGTGAGGATGTAAAAACGGCAAGGTCGGTTTTGTATCCGAGAAACGGAAATGACGGGGGAATCCAAAGGGGGCAACGCCCCTTTTTGGCACACGGACTTTGCTTGCAAAGTCTAGTGTGTTATACCCTCTATCTGCGGGTCTGCGAAAAGTCGGGGACTGGATTCGGGGTGTCGATTTTGAAGCAGACAAAAAGAGCTTTGTTTCTGTGCCCGTGTCAGTCACAGAAGTAAAGCTCTTTGATTAGCAGGTAGAGGGTATAGTTGAACGATGCACCATTTTTGGCGGGTCATTCAAC
>Ga0255341_1001620_pt1 | contig 31149 bp, 27 predicted proteins | sample wastewater_treat_8_FD_192418 | JGI IMG/M metagenome (GOLD analysis project Ga0255341, IMG submission 192418) | Wastewater microbial communities from Lulu Island WWTP, Vancouver, Canada - plant12 | ecosystem: Engineered > WWTP > Wastewater > Unclassified | place: Canada: Vancouver, British...
AAGACGGCTACCGCGGAGCAATATACCAACATCCAATGGATTATCCCTCCGCTTGGGCCACAGGAGCGTCTTACAGTCTCCTACAGAGTTAGGGTTGAGTGAGAGACAAGAGTATAACTGTGTTTTGAATTGGGAACTTTGAAGGCAATGATCATCTCTTTTGCGCCAGAGAATAAGCTATGAAAAGAAAAGCAAGCTTTCTAATTTGTTTGTCTTTACTTCTTGCTGTAATGACATCCTGGTCTGAGAATGGAGAAGCACAATCAATCTATCCTGAGAGCGTCTATGAACTTTTAGCGAGCAAGCAAGATATTATTCTCATCGATGTACGTACTCATGATGAGTATGTAGCAGGTCATATTCCAGGGGCCATTCTATTCCCAGTAGCAGATATCAATAGCGAAAGTGCGGCAAAGATAATCGGTCCTGACGTTACAAGAATGGTGATCGCATATTGCGCATCAGGAAATAGAAGCAGAACAGCCACCTCGCTCCTTCTTGACCTTGGATATATGAATGTATGGAACATGGGGAGCCTTTCTGCATGGCCTTTTGAGATAGAACATGGAGAGCCCCTGCTCGTCCCTTGACTCGACTGAAACCTGCCATAATACAAGCGCTCTTTATTGGTCGTTAGGAAAATGCCTCTCTAGCTGACTTTTGAAAGAGCCTGATAAAAGCTATGATTGCTCCTTTTTGCTCTTGCGTAAGCACGATAGGGCGCGCTATGGTGAAAGAGTCATGATAAATGTGCCTGTGCTTGCCAAAATTCTCGTCATTTTTGCGCTTATTGTGATTGCAGCCTCTAAGCATGTGCACCTAGGCCTTGCTGCTGCAGTCGGTGGGATTCTCATCGCGCTGTGGCAAGGAATGAATACTGAAGGGATTGTCAATGCCGCATTGATGGAGCTTACCAATCCTGATTTGATATTGCTGGTGCTCCTTTTGGCAGCTATTATGACTTTTTCTGAAGCGATGAAGATCTCGGGGGCGATGAATGTCTTTTCCAACACAGTCGCTAAGGCAATGCCTTCGCGCAGGATAGCGCTCGGGGTGGTGCCATTGCTCATAGGAACCCTGCCTATGCCAGGCGGGGCAATTATTTCGGCTCCGCTGGTTGGTGCATTGAATGATGATGATGCGCGAGGGCCGGAGGCGCTTTCTGCGGTGAACTACTGGTTTAGACATATCCTCGAACTCGCGTGGCCGCTTTTCCCTGCGTTTATTTTAACATCGGGGCTGACAAAACTTCCTACGCTCACGCTGATTGGTCTCAATATCTATGCGCCAATTGTGCTCTTGATATTGGGTTTTCTGTTTGTGCTACCAAAGTCGAGAAATAATTCTGAGGGTGCCCATGGCTCGGCAGATGCGATACCTTCTCTCCCGAACGCGATTCCTTTATCTATGGCAACACCTTCCAGCTGCGGGAGGGCTTCAGCGGACAGCCTTTCTGGGAACTCGATCTCTATAGGGGAAAAACCATCTATTGCAGAGGTGCTACATGGCATCGCGCCACTTGGGCTCGTGCTCGGTACCTATATAGTAATCGATGTGATTTGGGAAGCACTGACCAAGAATATATCGCTTAGCGCTGATGTAAAAGCGCTCATGAGTCGCTATGTGCCGATCTATATCGGGCTTCTTATTGGTTCGTGGTATCTCATAAAAGCCTCAGGTGGAGCCTGGATATTCAAGCACAGCCTGACAAATTCGACGATCGACCTCATCGCGGTGGTTATTGGTATCCGTGTCTTTTCTGCGCTGATGACTTCCGCAAATCTCTCGAATGAGGTTTCCTTGGAGCTCGCGAATGCAGGGATTCCTGCTCTTGTCGTCATCGCAGTTCTGCCATTTATTTCGGGTATCGTAACGGGCGTGGGGATGGGGTATGTCGGGTTATCAATGCCTATCGTACTCGCGCTCATTGCATCGTCGGGAATTCCATTAAAGGCTGGGGTGATGATTGCGAATGCCTTTGGTTACACAGGAATGATGCTTTCGCCACTTCATGTCTGCATGGTGGTGACCGCTCAGCACTTTAAGTCGTCACTGATAAAGGTGATTCTGAAATGTGCTTTGCCGCTCGCAATTTTTCTCATTATTGTAATTGCATATGGCGCCCTATTGATGGCACTGATGAGATGAGGTTTTGAAGAACACTAATCGCCGAACGAAGTATTCAGCGATGCCTTTTCCACATTTCGCTCTTGTAACTAAAGCTCGAACAGGAATGGATCGATATATATCGAGAAATCGAATGATACTTTGTCTTTGGGCTCCATCCTGAAGTGCTTTGCCCTAGCAAGAACACCATAGCATGCTATCTCGGATTTACTGGAAAAAGGCCTTCATCATCAAAAAATCTGTGCATTTTGCGCAATCTCAGAGGTGAAATTAGCAAGAGTGCGAAATACTATTTTTGAAATGTCGGAGTGAGAAATGTGGTCACCGAAGTGGAGTGAAAATTTTCATCGAAGCACCTATTCTTTCTGCCAGCGCATATAAGCCCTTGACAAAATCCAAGACTAAATGAGATATTATATCGATATCAATATGATATCATTAATTCGAAAAAGGGAGGCCATTATGAACCAAAGTCCCCTAAATGAAGAAAAGTCAGCACCAAGCTTAAGTGGCATGGCGATGCTTATTCTCGATGTCTTTCTTATGATCGTGACCGTTGCTGGTTTTGTTTTTGGAACATCTTCGGGAAAAACGGATGCGGGTACGATCGTGCTCATGGTTGTCTGTGGCCTATACGCATTCTTGATCGGGCCTATTCTCTTTGCTGGCCTCAAGGTCCTTAAGCCTAACGAAGCAATGGTTCTGACGCTCTTTGGCAACTATCATGGAACGCTAAGAGGGCCTGGCTTCTTCTTTGTAAATCCCTTTGTTGCATCGGTTTGTCCTTCTAATGTACAGCTTTCATCGGGATCCATCCCCCTTCCAATAGGTGAGACGGGTTCTAGCAGTGCTGCTCACAAAACCCATGGTGCCTCTTCCAAACAAGCTTCCAAAAAAATATCACTCAAGGCCATGACTCTCAACAATGAGAAGCAGAAGGTCAACGATGCCTTAGGCAATCCTGTGATCATCAGTATCGTAGTGATATGGAGAGTCGTCAACACCGCAAAAGCCGTATTCAATGTGGACAATTATTTCGAATTTCTCTCTATTCAGTGCGACTCCGCTGCGCGCAATATCGTCAGGCTCTATCCCTACGATGCTTCCGAAGAAGAAGGGGAAAAGTCCCTTCGCGGAAGCTGCCAGGAGATAGCAGAGAGCCTTAAAGAAGAGGTCCAGAAGAAAGTGGACATGGCAGGGTTGGAAATATTGGAAGCGCGGATCACTCATCTTTCTTATGCTCCCGAGATTGCTGCCGCTATGCTTCAGCGTCAACAAGCTTCAGCTATCATTGCGGCTCGCCAGATGATCGTAGAGGGTGCCGTAGGCATGGTCGAGATGGCTCTTGCTAAATTGAGCGACAGGAATATCGTAAACTTGGACGAGGAACGAAAAGCTACTATGGTCAGCAATTTGCTTGTCGTATTGTGCGCTAATAAGGATCCGCAGCCAATAGTCAATACTGGTTCTATATATTAGGGTTAATGCGTTAGAGTTAGGAGATTAGAACCAAGGGGTTAAGGTCAAGAGGCATGATTTAAGAGGCGCGGCTTTGAGAGGACTTTGGGAATCTAAGTCGAGGGAAAAGTATGGAAGGATTGGAAAAAGATAACGAGAAGAAACAGATCCTCCTTAGACTCTCTCCGACCCTTTGGAAAGAACTGGCTGCATGGGCTGCAGATGATTTTCGCTCCATAAATGGCCAGATTGAGTATCTCTTAACGGAATGTGTGCGTCAACGTAAGAAGAAGAAAATTGAATAGGATACTGTAAGGAGGTCAGCTACGATAACCGTCGAGAAAATATGCAAGACCTACGAAAGCATTAAGGCTGTGGAAGGTTTATCCTTCGAAGCTGTGCCCGGTGAGATCTTTGGTCTTATTGGCCCTAACGGAGCGGGCAAAACGACAACGATCCGTATGATAATGAACATAATCGTGCCCGATTCGGGGATCATTCGCTTCAATGGAGCACCTTTGTCCGAAGCAGACAAAGATCACATAGGCTATTTACCCGAAGAGCGAGGCCTGTATCGCAAAGCCAAGTTGGGCGAAGTTCTGGAATACCTCGCTGCCATCAAAGGAGCAAAGGCGAATGAATACCGTCCTTCCATAAATGCATGGCTCGAGCGATTCGGGCTCTCCGAATGGAAGAATCGCAAGATTTCGGATCTATCCAAGGGCATGGCGCAAAAAGCGCAATTCATTGCGACAGTAGCTCATAATCCTTCGGTTGTATTATTCGATGAGCCCTTCTCCGGCCTTGACCCTATGGCACAAGACGATCTCCTTTCCGTAATGGTCGAGCTAAAGCATAAGGGCGCGATAGTACTCTTTTCTACTCACATCATGGAGCACGCTGAAAAGATCTGCGAAAAAATCCTTCTCATGAATAAAGGCAAGGCCATAGTATATGGATCGATGGCTGATATCAAGGCGCAATATGGGCGCAATGCGGTTCAGCTGGAATTTGACGGAGATGCTTCTTTTGTGCAGAGCCTTGATTTTGTAGACTCAGTGGTGTCCTATCCGCGCTGGATCGAAGTCGAACTAAAGGAAGGCACCGACTCCGACCTTTTATTTAAGGCTTTGGCAGGCAGGCTCAAGGTTCGGCGCTTTGAAACAGTAGCCCCATCCTTGCACAAGATATTCATCCATCTGGTAGGAGGAGAGGAGATTGAGAATGGGTAAGCTAAAACATATTATTCGGCATGAATTCAGGCTCACCACTGCAAACAAAGCCTTTGTCATCCTAACCATCATTGGGCCTTTTCTCATCTTTGCAATAACTGTCCTGCCCACTTTGCTCGCTCAATCTTCGAGCCCAGTAGCATCGGATAAGCCGCTTGCCCTCTTCGGTGCTCCACCTAGGGTCGAACAAGCTATTTCAGCTGCATTTTCCGGCATGAAACTCCAGGTCGAGCACGTCGAAGACATAGAAGCAGCTAAAGCTTCGGTAATCGATGGTTCTCGAGTTGCCTTGCTTGAACTGGAGGCGGGATGGCCTGACACAGGAAAAGCTATCTGGTACTCAAAGAGCAGCGCAGAAATAGGATTATATAGCACGGCTTCAGCGGTCTTAGAGGCTGTAGCGCGCGAAGAGCGAATAAGGGAAAGCGGAATAGACCCAGCTCTGGCAGCAAAGCTGCTCTCTAAGCCCACTTTCGAGGTAATAAAGCTCGAAAAGGGAGGCGAGGAGAAGGCTCAGGGCCAGGGAGATCAGGCCTTTCTCGAGACGCTTATGACAGTTCTAGTATTTATAATGTTGCTCTATATGACTATATTGCTCTATGGCCAGATGATAGGGCGCTCTGTTGTAACCGAAAAAACCTCGAAGACCGTGGAGATTATGCTCTCGAGCGTGACGAGTCGAGATCTCATGATAGGCAAAATATTGGGTTTGGGGCTCGCCGGTATGCTTCAATATGCGGTTTGGATATCGATGGCGTTTGTCCTCAACCACTTTCTGGGGCCGCTCTTCGGACTCGCTTTGCCCGTGGCAGTATCTATGCAAAATATGATGTGGCTGTTCGTTTTCTTTATCCTGGGCTTTTTTCTCTATTCCTCAGCATACGCAGCTTTGGGAGCAGCCAGCGAGGATGAGCAGCATCTGGGGCAGATAGCATGGCCATTATTGATGTTCTTGATAATACCCATGGTTATGCTCAATACGCTCGTGACGAGCCCCGATTCAACGGCTGTCGTAATCATGTCGTTTTTTCCACTTACGAGTCCTATCGTGATGCTATCCAGAATCCTTGTTGCATCGCCTCCAGTATGGCATCTAGTACTTTGTATTGGCATCCTTGTTGCGTCGATTGTGGGCATGATGGTATTTGCAGGAAAGGTTTTCCGAGTTGGCATACTCATGACAGGGAAAAGGCCTAAGCTCAAAGAGGTGTTGCGCTGGGTAAAGGTGAAATAGGGTTTGGTTTACACATGAGGCGATTGTGTTACAAAGTTATCTGGCAAGTTTTGAATATTGTGTGATATATTCCGGCCGTCGAAAATATCATCCGGCAGCTGTATTGTTTTTCTCTTACCGTTCCGCCCCGACTTGTACATATTGAACAGGTTCAAGCGGAGCGCGTTCGTCACGACGCAGAAGCTCGACAGACTCATCGCGGCGGCTCCGAGCATCGGATTAAGCACGATCCCGAATGCGGGTATAAGCGCTCCCGCTGCAACCGGTATGCCGATGATATTATAGATGAACGCCCAGAACAGGTTTTCCCGAATGTTCGTAAGTACCTGACGCGACAGTTTGATTGCGGCCGGAACATCGACAAGCGTGGATTTCATGAGCACGACATCCGCAGCGTCGAGTGCGACGTCAGTTCCCGCGCCGATCGCAACTCCGGTGTCGGCGCGCGTAAGGGCAGGTGCGTCGTTTATGCCGTCGCCCACCATCATCACTTTCCCGAACGCCGAAAGCTTCGCGACGACGGCGTCCTTGCCGCCCGGGAGCAGATCCGATACGACATGTGTAATGCCTACCTGCTTCGCGATGGCTTCCGCCGTACGTCTGTTGTCGCCTGTGAGCATGACTACCTGTACCCCGAGGGCGTTGAGTTTCTGCACCGCGTCGGCGCTGTCCTTTTTTGCCACATCCGCAACCGCAATAATTCCGAGCATTTTCCCGCCAGCTGCAAAATAAAGCGGCGTCTTTCCTTCGCCGGCAAGCTCCATACCGCGCTGTTTCATCTCGTTGCCGAGCAGCCGCTGGTCTTTCATAAGCGCCGCATTTCCGCCTGATGCCGGAACGCCGGCGACAGGAGCCACAGCTCCGGAATCATTTCCCGACGGTGGGACCACTCCCTTTACGCCGTACCCAGGCAGCGCGGTAAAATCCTCCGCAGGGCTGTATGCAATATTTTCCGCCCGTACTTTTTCCAGCACTGCGCGTGCAAGGGGATGCTCGCTTTTTTCCTCAAGCGCACCTGCAAGCGCAAGCAGTTCCCGTTCAGTTACTCCGTCCGCGGGAATTACGTCCGTCACTGTGGGCTTTCCTTCCGTGACCGTACCCGTCTTATCAAGCACGACTATATCAGTCTTTCCGGCAGCTTCAAGCGCGGCGGCCGTCTTAAACAGAATGCCGTGTTTTGCGCCGAGCCCGCTTCCGACCATGATTGCCACGGGCGTCGCAAGACCGAGCGCACACGGACAGCTTATTACGAGCACGCTGACTGCACGCGCAAGCACGAAGCCGAATTCTCCTCCGGCAACAGCCCATATTATTCCGGTAATCACCGAAAGTACAATAACGATGGGGACGAATATGCCCGACACTTTGTCTGCAAGTCTTGCGACAGGCGCTTTTGTCGCGGCGGCGTTTTCAACCATGGTGATTATCTGGCTGAGTGTCGTGTCGCTGCCAACTTTCGTCGCCGTACACGTAAGAAAACCGTTCTGGTTGAGCGTCGCCGCGCTCACGTCGCTTCCGGCCGACTTGTCGACGGGAAGACTTTCGCCGGTAAGCGCCGACTCGTTCACCGCGCTCGTTCCGCTAATCACTTTTCCGTCTACGGGGATACGCTCGCCGGGGCGCACGATAAACGTATCGCCGGTCCGCACCTGTTCCGCAGGAATCGTAAGTTCCTTTCCGTCGCGGATGACGTGCGCCGTGTCGGGAGCAAGATCAATGAGACTTTTGATTGCGTTCGTCGTCTTTCCTTTGCTGTACGCTTCGAGTGTTTTCCCGACAGTTATAAGCGTCAGAATCATAGCTGCTGATTCGAAATACAGATCGTGCAGATACTCATGCGCATCATGCAACATGCCGGAAAGCATGGCACCGGTTATAAGAAAAAGAACGACAACACTATATACGACCGACGCTCCGCTGCCCAGCGCGACGAGCGTGTCCATATTCGGTGCGCCATGAACAAAGCTTTTGAAGCCGCTAGTAAAGAAACGCTGGTTTATCATCATGATTGCTAATGTCAAAAGCAGTTCGTATAACCCTATTGCAGCTGGATTTTCGCTGAATACAGCGGGAAGCGGCCACTTCCACATGAGGTGTCCCATCGAAACATACAAGAGCGGCACAAGCAGAATCAGCGAAGCGATAAGCCGTTTCACGAGACGCGGCGTCTCGTGATCATCGAGCGCATCCCGTTCAGAAGCCCGCTTCCTTGCCGCGTCCGCAGCGGACAAACCTGAGTCCACATCTTCGGGCGCCGCACCGTATCCTACCTTGTCCACAGCAGCACATATCGATTCCGCCGAAGCGGGAGATGCAAACTCAACGCTCATCGAATTCGTAAGAAGACTGACGGACACGCTCTTTACTCCGGGAATCGCGGCAACCGCCTTTTCGACATGAGCGCTGCACGCGGCGCATGTCATTCCGGTAACAGAGAATTTCGTCATATGTATATCTACCATCCTTGAAAGTTATTACTTCCTATTTCAATTTTCTAATCAGTTCGAGGGCTTCGTCGAGAATCTGCATGTTATCTTTCTTTATTTCTTCCACGACGCATGTTTCGAGATGGTTCCGAAGAATGATATACCCAAGACTCTGAAGCGCACTTTCAATGGCCGCAACCTGCGTGAGCACATCGCCGCAGTACCGGTTGTCGTCGAGCATCGTTTTTATGCCGTTGAGCTGCCCTATTATACGGTTAAGCCTGTTCTGAAGTTGCTTCAACGTCTGTTCTTCGCGCGGAGTGTTTTTGTAGCGGCAGCTCACACAACCGCCTTCATCCGCTACCTGCGGGACGTTTCCACCAGCATCTTCATTCATTTGGCTGCCTCCTGTCTTTTATATACCCCCATGGGGTATCTTTTCGTTTAGAATAAATATAATACCCCATAGGGGTATCTATCAAGTACAAAAGAAAAGACGTCCCAAAAGGCGTATTCCCCACCAGCATTACGGCTCCACCCACGCCGGCAATTCTTTGCCGAATCCTCTGCATTCCCGGTCGCCGAACAACTCTTAATAGGCGCATCTGTACAAAATGAAGTTTGTGTTTACCAAACCAGAGATTCCAAGGTCCTACTTCAAATACAACAAGCGCCTGTTCGGAGAAGTGTCCAAGTTGCCATTTTTCTTGTTCTCGGAGTTTTTATCTCTGGCAGCAAGGCCATCTCTCTAAGTCCCAAATAACTACGGAAATGCCAAGGATGGATGCGAAATCTGTAGAAGTCCCAGATACTTGGGCGAAGCTTCGCAGGCAAAGTCGGGCACGACTTTTGCAGAAGGTCTACGAAGTGGATCCAATTGTCTGGCCAAAATGCAAGGGGACAAGGAGACAAGAGGACAAAGTCGGTGGTGGCGCTAGCCGTATTCATGCGATTTTTTGAATTGTACTAAAACAAGGGTTGACGATAGAAGCAGACTAGATTTATTTTTTGTGCTGGCGTTACCGAAAAATTTGGAAGGAGCAGTCCTTTGGGTAGCGGGATCGGTTGCAGTTCGGGGCAAACGCGAATTCCATCCAAAAACCGCAAAATTCCAGAAATGACAGTTCCTATGAATAAAGATTTTTTGTTACCGCTCTTAAACATTTTTTATGAAAGATCTTATGAGCTGGATCTGCACGGCTTTTGTGATTAGTATTATCTAAGGAGGATCGATGAAATACTTCGAAGCTCTTGTTGTTGGTGCCGGGCTTGCCGGCAGCACCGCGGCACGTATTTTGGCCGAACAAGGCCGCAAGGTTCTGGTGGTCGAAAAACATCGACATATCGCCGGACATTGCCACGACGCCAGGAATGAAGCGGGGATTACCATTCACACCTATGGGCCCCATATTTTCCATACCAATAACAAGACCGTGTGGGATTTTGTGCATCGTTTTACCGAATTCCGCTATTTTCAACATCGTGTGCTTTCTTACGTAGACGGTCGGTTTATTCCATTTCCAATTCAGGCGGACACAATCAACGAGCTTTTTGGAACGAGCATTGCAACCCAAGAGGTTTCGGATTTCCTTGCGGAAGAGGTTCGGCAATCGAAATTTCAGACTCTTCCCGCTACCTTTCGAGATGTGGTAGTGTCCCAGGTCGGAGAACGATTTTATTCGCTTTTTTTTGAAAATTACACACGCAAACAATGGGGCCTGGATCCGACACTGCTTTCCGCAGAAGTTGCTTCGCGAATTCCGGTACGGACAAATCGAGATGGTCGCTATTTTTCGGACCGATATCAGGGCATACCGGCGCACGGCTACACGGCAATGGTGGACGAAATGCTCAATCACCCCAATATCAGCGTTCTCTTGGGGCTTGATTGGTTCAATATCAAGGACGAAATAGCGGCTGACCTTACTGTTTTTACGGGAGAACTCGATCAATTCTTTGACTATAAGCATGGAAAGCTTGAATATCGATCGCTCGATCTCGTTTACCAGACTTTCGATCAAGAGCGCTACCAACCCGCTGCCGTGGTCAATTATCCCAACGACTACGATTGGACACGCATTACAGAGTATAAGTACTTTCTCGAAGAAAAATCACCTAAGACCACGGTATGCTTCGAATACCCAAAGGCTTCTGGCGAGCCATATTATATCGTTATGACAAAAGATAATATGGAAAAACGCGCTCTGTACATGCAGGAGGTCGAGACTCTGGAATCCCAAGGGCACTGGCGCTTCATTGGCCGGCTTGCAGAATACAAGTATTACAATATGGACCAAGTAATTGCGGCTGCTTTGCAGAAAATAGCTGGAGTGTGAACAAGTTGAAAGACAAATTGATAACCGGTATCTTTAACGACTCTTTTGCTCCAATCACCGATGGCGTAGCCATGGTTACCAAGCAATATGCGTTGTGGCTCAATAGAAAGGCGGGTCCTTCTTGCGTCGTCACAGTCGATTCATCCGATTATTATGACAACGAGGAATTCCCTGTCTATAGAATACCTTCGGTAGCCTTGGCTGCTCGGCCGCCCTACCGAGCGGGGATCACCATTCTGGGCGAGCTTGCGGAGAAGCGGTTGCGCGGCGGAATCTTGAAAGAAAAACTCACTATCAACGTCTTCGACATACCCTTCGATCTTGTGCATTCGCATTGTCCGTTCGCTTCTGGAATGCTAGCACAGAATATTGCGAGGCGTCGGGATATTCCACTTGTTACTACCTTTCACACCAAGTATCGACCAGAATTTGAACAAGCGCTCAAGGTCAAACCCCTAGTTGCAATCGCCATGCAGTATGTGCGCGAGTATTACAAAAGGGCGGATTTCGTCTGGGTACCAAATAAAGAAACAATTCCGATTCTTCGCGATTATGGATATTCGGGCGATCTCGAGGTAATGCCGAATGGCACCGACCTTTTTGCCGATGTCTCCGAAATTCCTCTCTTGCGACAAGAAGGTGGGGTACTTCTGAATGTTCCGGACGACAGGTTTGTTTTTATCTATGTTGGACAGCACATACCAGAGAAGAATGTAGACCTGATTATTGAGGCGCTGAATGTTCTTGACCAAAGAGGTATTCCTTTTAAGATGGTCTTTATCGGTGATGGCAAATATCGTGGAGCAATGGAGAAGAGGGTCGGTGAGTTGGGTCTTTCCCAGAAAGTGGAATTCCGCGGCATTGTGCGCGATAGAGAGGTCATAAAAAGAGCGTACGCCCGAGCAGATCTAATGCTCTTCCCTTCTCTTTATGACACATCGAGCTTGACAATAAAGGAAGCGGCCGCGCTCAATCTGCCGGCCGTCGTAATAAGGAATTCGCCCACCGCCGAGGGTATCGTTGATGGTCAGAATGGCTTCTTGGGCGATAACGACCAGCGCGATTATGCCGAAACTATTGCACGGGCGATTCAAAACGAGTCGCTGCGCAAGGCAGCAGGCGAGCAAGCGAGAAGTACCTTGTACTCTTCCTGGGAGTCCGTGATCGATATCGTACAAAACCGATATGCCGAAATTGTCCGCTCATGGCATAGGCGCTAGGCGTGCCATGGCAAGCAAACCCTCGCGCCGCACAGCAGTAAGGCCTTTTTGGTCAAGATAACAAGATAACATGGAAGTAAGGTCCAAAGTCTCATCAGTGTACCTACTTCAATTTCAATTTCTCCCAGGGGAATGGGCTAGGCTTTGGTTCATGGACCAGCCCAACCCCAGAACATTGTTTCGAGCTTCAAGAATTCAAGGTATCAAACTCATAGTTGCTGCCTTATTGGCGTGCAGAACGGCGGAATCGTAAAGAGGCAGATCGTATTCTTTTATCAAAAGCCCAATTTCTGTACAGCCCAGGACAATGCCTTCGGCCTCTTGGTTTTTCAGTATGTCCATTATGCGCAAATATTCATTCTTGGACCTTTCCTTGACGATGCCTTTAACGAGCTCGGAAAAGATTATGTTGTTGATGACCTGTCGGTCGTTCTTCTCTGGCACGAGGACATCCAGCCCAAATTTCGATTCGAGTCTTCTTACGTAGAAATCTTCTTCCATGGTGAATATCGTACCAAGCAAACCGATTCTCTGTCGGCCATCGGTTTGGACAGCCTCGCCAACGACATCGGCAATGTGCAAAAGTGGCAGGCCGACTTCCTTTTCGATGTTGTCGGCCACTTTGTGGACGGTATTGGTACAAATCACCAAAAAATCGGCTCCGGCTGCTTTGAGCGCTTTTGCCGCCTTTATGAGTTCCACTTCAAGTTCCGCCCACTTGCCCGCGTATTGAAGCTCTTCAATGTTCTGGAAGTCGAAGGAATAGACAATGCACTGGGCAGAATGGTTCTTCCCGAGCTCGGCGTTAATCCTCGAATTGATAATTGAATAATAGGTAACCGTCGATTCCCAGCTCATGCCGCCAATCAAACCAATGGTTTTCATATTTATCACCTTCTAGTCAGACTCCCCTATAATAGAAGCAAAGGGGCTAGAGTCAATAGTTTTAAGGCCAAGGATGTTGCGGTCTTCGCAGGTTGAGGGCGATCTCCACTTGTGAGTGCGCACAATTCTGTTTAGACAGCCTGATGTTGATGAGCTTTTTTCTATATATAATTATTATAATTAAGGAAAACGAATGTGGACGACAAGAATGGGAAAACAGTGAAAAGCGCTATCGTTGTGGGTTGAGGAATGGGCGGGCCAGCCGCTGCCGCAGATCTTGCAAAGGCCGGTTTTGCGCTCGGAGTCTTCGAAAAATAAAGCCAGCATGGGGCGAGATTGGCTTAACAGAAGAGGATTCATTCCGATTCGATCTTGAGCCGACCATAGTCATGATGCCAGACATCAATCGCGAGGTATTCAATGAGCCACTAAATCACGAAAAATAGCGGGTCTCGTTCTGCAATGAAATCCAATAGCCTATTTTCAAAGAATGTGCTATCTTTGGCCTTGGTCGTTGGTTGTCCTTTTTTTGTTAGTTTAGATAACAACATTCTGGAGCTTCCAATGACCTTCTTCAACTACCAAATTGCAAACTTAATTCTGCAGTATACGAAGAGATAAACGAATTTAATGAGTATAAGTATGGAGATTTAATGGAAACAAAAACTGAAGTAGCTAGAACGCCGTCATTTTTGAACGCTCAAACTCCTGCTGAGATGCGAAGAGTAATACTGAAATTGGCTATGCCTGCAATGATTGAATTTGGCCTTATGATGCTGGTCCAGATTATTGATATGATTCAGGTTGGAGTCTTAGGGCCCTGGGCTCTTGCTGCTACTGGTTTAGTTGCCCAACCGACCATGCTAATATTTTCCGTGTTTAGTGCGTTAGTAGTTGGTACTACCGCCCTTGTTGCGAGAGCGGCTGGTGCTGGCGACAGTGAATATGCTTCGCGTGTGACAAGGCAATCTTTTGTGATAGTGATCACTATGTCACTTATTACAACCGCAGTTTGCATTCCCGCCTCAGGAAGCATAGTAAGATTAATGGGAGCAGATATAGACACAATTGAGCCTGCAACAATTTATATGAAAATAGTGATGGCAGGCACAATATTTACTGTTGGCAATATGGTGTTGGCAGCTGCATTAAGAGGTGCAGGCGATATGGTAACACCGATGATTTCTAATTTGATTGCAAATGCATTCAATCTATTTGGCAATTGGGTACTTATTAATGGAAAGCTTGGGTTCCCAAGATTGGAGGTGGCCGGCGCGGCAATAGCTACTACATTTTCAAGAGTTATAGCGTTTTCTATTACGCTTCATGCAGTTTATCGCAGAGATAGATTTATTCATATTTCCATTCATGATTCGTATAAAGTTGAACCTGAAATACTTAAAAAAGTTTTGACTATCGGACTCCCTGCGGCAGGAGAGCAGCTTATTATGAGGGGTGGAGCATTGCTTTTTGCAAGATTAATTGCTGGATTTGGCACTATAATGTTTGCTGCTCATCAGATAGTAATAAATATAGACGGGTTGTGTCTCGTGCCTGTAATGGCTTTCCAAATGGCAACAACAACACTTGTTGGTCAAGGTTTGGGTGCAAAAAATCCAGAATTTTCTAAAAAAGCAGCACGTCAATCAACAATCGTTAGTGTTAGTATTATGATGCTTATTGGAGTGCTGTTATTCTTTTTTGGCAATTATGCTGTATTTGTTTTTACTAGAGATAAACAGGTGATCGAATTTGGAGCAAACGCAATAAAAATACTAGCAATATCTCAACCAATAGCTGCAGTTTTTTCGGTACTTGGAGGAGCCTTACGCGGTGCCGGAGATACCAAGTATACCATGTATATAAGTGCAATTGGAGTGTGGGTTGTACGGTTAGGACTTGGTTATTTGTTGGCGGATGCTCTTGGTCTTGCACTCATAGGCGCATGGATTGCTGTTGTTGCCGATATGCTCGTCAGAGCACTGCTTGCCCAAAGAAGATTTTCAAGTGGAAATTGGCACAAAGATATTAAGGTAGGGTAAAATTAGAGGCCGTATTTATTGGTAATGTCAACAATCTTATAGCACATTTCCCAGGCCGCCCTTATCTGGCTTTATGCCGAGCATCTAGGATATGGTAGCCGATTGTTTCTTTGAATAAGAGATCCATGTTCATGTATCGCAGCGTATTCAATTTTCGTCCCGAGATGTATCTCAGGCGTCAACGACAAGCATAAGTTCTGAGTTTCTCGGCGACCGCATTGGCTTTCTCCAATTGGGTTCATGGCGTCACCCCTTCTTGGTCAAGCTTGGTCTGGTCACTGAACTTAACCAGAATAGGGTGTCCTTTTTCAATTTCTCCAAATGTGCAAAAAATAGAATACGTATCAATCAAAAAGCTATTGCGCAGCCTAAAGGCGAAATAGGGGTTGATCTATGCATGAAGCGATTGTGTTACAAAGTTCTGCCGCTAATCAAAAGATTTTGACATGAAAGAAATCTGCTCTCTTGACATAGCGCAAGGCAGATGCGCTATCTTTATAGCACAATGCTTGATAATGAGCAGGAAAGGGACAATGAGGGAGGGACGCAGGATTCAAAATCCAATCTGAGCCATCTATTCAGAATCGCTCTCGGATTTGCAGTTGTCTCCGCACTCATTCTAATATACTTGCTTGTGCCCAGATCAGGTCCAGCACCCAGGATCCTGGCCGGAGGCCTGGCCAGCGGCCCTTCCATGATAGTGCAAGAGCTTAGTGTCCTTCGCTCTGCTTATCCAGGTATCAAGATCGAAAACACCTTCGATCCAATAAAGAGCGATTGGAAAATTATCATCAGCAAAGACGATAAGACGATGGAGCTTTACTGGGCAGAGGGACGGTATTTGCCGGAAAAGCTTCTTGCCTCAAAGGATAGGTATCGTAGACTCATTTTCTATATACCTGATAAGCTCGTCGATCCAGCCACCTTGAATCATGATCAAATCGAAGAAATCCGCGCCTTTGGCTCTTCAGAGAGTCGAGAGACGGCGCCGATATCCGCAACTTACATTTTTGAATCAATTTACGACACATCAACAAGGCAAAATGTGGAGCGCCACATTGTAAAGACAAGCTTTTTAGGAAAACAGGTAAGCGTCCACGAACAGATAGTCGAGCCACTTAAGCGCGTAGATACACAAATTCGCACTGCGGCAACGACCAACCCTTTAGTTGAAGAATTCATCCGAAACCTGAATTCCGCCGAAGGCTATTCCTGGCGCCAGATACGAGACACATCGGGTATCTCCTTCCACAGCATGGGCTTAGCCATCGATCTTTTGCCTCGCCGATGGCAAAACAAAATTATTTACTGGAATTGGGAAAAGAATAAAGGCAATGAGGATTGGATGCTCATTCCACTGTCCGAACGCTGGATGCCCCCTGATATAGTCATCGATATATTCGAAAAGGAAGGCTTTATCTGGGGTGGCAAATGGACAGTCTGGGATAATATGCATTTCGAGTATCGGCCTGAGTTGATCCTGGGAAGGGAGCTTGTAAAGCCATAATTGCAGTACTTTCCCTATGCATGAATCAGATTGATGCATGCATCAGATTGGTTCATAGATTTCATTTTTCGCCACGATTTGTGCGGGAAAAGCTGTCCAGGAAGCTCTGCGAAACCGGCCAGATCCAAAAACGCTCAATCCCCTATCTCTTTATCAACTAGGCAACTATTTCAAAAAGTATTTGACAGCGGTGCAAGAACGATTCTATACTACGAAAATCGATTGAGCCTATTTCAATATCAATTGAGCCCACCATAAGAAGGTTATTTGCAAGCAGATTGCTTGCCAGATATATGAGGGATCAGTTCTATTTAATAGGAGGTAAGAATATGCAAAGGAAGCTGTTGTTTGCGGTTCTTGCGACAATGCTTATTTTCAGCTCAGCAGCACAGGAGAAAATCATCAAAATTGGAACCCTGTTCCCGATGACAGGATCAGTCGCCACAGCAGGACAACGTTGTACGGCGGCGGTAGAGACTGTCGTCGATATCATCAATGGGAATTATCCGAATCTCGACTTGCCTATCGCCAAAAAAGCAGGACTGCTGGACGGATATAAGATTGTGCTCGTCAAAGCAGACCATCAAGGAAAGCCCGATGTTGCCAAATCGGAAGCAGAACGTCTCTACGAACAGGAGAAGGTCTTTGCGATAATTGGTTGCTACAATAGCTCCGCCTCGAAGCCCGCCAGCGCCGTGGCCGAACGGCTTCAAAAGATATTCATGTGTGGTTCCTCAAGTTCCGCTGAACTTACAGAGCGTGGCTATAATTATTTCTTCAGACTGGCGCCGACAGACCGAATCGAAAGCTATGAGTTCGTAGAGTGGTTCCAGGAGCTAAACAAATCGCGAAACGCAAACATAAAGACAGCCTCGGTGATCTATGAGAATACCGAGTTCGGCAAGCATGCTGCCGATGAAGCAAAGGCTGCTTGTGCCAAGGCTGGAATCAAGATTATCGGCGACGTTCCATTTTCACCAGGTGCAACGAACTTGAATTCTGAGATTCAAAAATTAAAGGCCGCAAACGCAGATGCTCTTTTCGGTGCTGTCCTTGGCGCCGATTATTCACTTATGGTCAGAACCATGAAACAGATCAACTGGAAACCTAAAATTGCCATCAATTATTGCTCCGGCTACCAGGATCCAAATATCATGCAGCAGCTTGGCAAGGATGGATGGTACTTTATGGGTTCTGCAGGATACACGCCCGAGTTCGGATTGCGCTTCATGAAAGCCGTCGCGCCAGTCGAGGAGATTTATAAGAAGAAATCAAATGTCCCCTTCGATTCCAATTCGATCCAGGAAGCGGTAGCGATGTATGTTCTCGCGCTGGCAATCGAGAAAGCAGGCGCTGTGGATACCGAAAAGGTCGTACAAGTACTCCGTACGACAACCTTCGATTCGCCTCTCTCGATGGGTGGGAAAGTACAATTCGAATCTCCTGGCGGCCAGAATATCAAAGCCCAGAGCGTTATTTCGCAGATCCAAAATGGCAGCTATGTTACTGTCTATCCATATGAATATAAAGATGGCGATCCCATTTACCCAATGCCGGCTTGGTAATCATTCTGAATTATCGTCCAAGCTTGCTTCTAATCGAGAATGATATGATGATTGTGCAGTATTCCGATAATTATAGAAGGAGTATAGAATAACAGGGATACAACCAAAAGAGCGGCTTTGCACCTGCAGAGCCGCTCTTTTATCATGCAAAAGGCTTTTCCGAAATATGCCAGAGCATTCAAAATGAGTCTCCTTTTTAAAATGCAGCATGTTCCTGAGGAGGTAGAATGAGCCTTTTTTTTCAGATATTGCTGGATGGGTTATGGAGCGGTCTTCTCTATGCCCTTATTTCATCAGGACTTTCCTTGATCTGGGGCGTACTGGATGTCATCAATTTTGCACATGGTGAGTTTCTCATGGTTGGAATGTACGTCTCGTTTTTTCTGGGGTTTCTCTTCAAAATGGATCCCCTAATCTCATGGGTCGCATCAGGGGCATTTCTTTTCATTCTTGGAGTGTTGACCTACAAGCTTGTGATAAAACGAACACTAAAGATGGCAATGGCTCCACTATTGGCGAGCTTTGGCCTGTCAATGGTACTCAAAAATATTGCTATGAATCGATTTACGCCGAATTTCCGTATTCTCTCCGGAACAATTATGGAAGGAAAGGTGATATCTCTCGGTTCCGTAATCATTCCAGTCCCCAATTTGGTTACCGCGATTTTTTCCTTGGTGATACTAGGAATTCTTTACTGGATGCTAACTAAGACTAGATTCGGCTGGGCGGTCCAGGCTACCGCTATGGATCCGGAAGCAGCACAGCTTATGGGGATCAATACCGAGCACATATTCGTCCTTGTATTTGGCCTTGGAGGAGCGTGTGTTGGAATTGCGGGAGGGCTCCTGCCATCCTATCTTGCCACTCATCCGGATGTTGGGACGCTCTTTGGACTTATCGCATTTATCGTTGTGGCTCTCGGTGGCTTTGGGAGTATTCCCGGTGCTTTGGTAGCAGCTATTCTTGTGGGGCTTATAGAATCTTTTGCCGGTTTCTATATCGCACCTGTTTTTAAATATATTGCGGTGTTCGGTGTCTATTTGGTAGTCATTCTGATTCGACCAAAGGGCATAAAGGGATGGTGAGCTATGCAAAAGAGCGAATATCAAGATTGTCGGCAAAAAAAGCCTAGGTTCATTCCATGGCTGGCTCTTGTTCTTGCCCTTGCCCTTCTGCCCATAATTGGGATAATAAAGGGAAATTTCTTATCTCATGTCCTGGTAATGATTTTGCTAAATGCTTCCATGGCTCAAGCATGGAACATAATTGGGGGATATGCCGGACAGATATCCTTTGGGCATTCGGTTTTCTTTGGAATAGGCGCATACGGCGCAGCTTATGCTGTAACAACTCTAAAGATCACTCCTTATCCTGGGATGATTGTGGGCGCGCTCATTGCGTGTGTTGTCGCGCTCATAATCGGGTATCCAACTTTCAGATTAAAAGGGCACTATTTTGCGATTGCCACATTTGCGATCGTGGAAGTTTTCAATCGTCTATTTATGATCTGGGATACTGTAGGGGGTGCAATCGGCCTGGATTACCCTATTCTCAAAGATGGATGGCGAAATTTTACCTGGTCAAGAACAAAAGTGGGGTACTATTACGGTGCCCTTATTCTTTTTGTGCTTATCTTCAGTATCGTGCGAACCATGGAGCATGCAAAATTCGGATATTATCTCAAAGCGATTCGAGAAGGCCAGGAGACAGCAGAATCCTTAGGAGTCAATTCTCGGCGCTATAAACTTTTAGCCATGGCTCTATCTGCAGCTATGGCAGCTTTCTGTGGCGCATTCTTTGCTCAATATAATTACAGAGTAGATCCTTCAATGGTGCTCTCCCTCGATATGTCCATGAAGTTTGTGCTGATAACGATTCTTGGAGGCATCGGCACCTTGTGGGGACCATTACTCGGCGCTGCCATACTGATTCCTTTGCAGGAATACACCCGAGCATATCTTGCCAGGCTTGGGCCGGGTATCGATCTTATCATTTTTGGAATCATCATAATACTCATGATGGAATTCCAACCTCGAGGGCTAATGGGAATTCTTGAAAATCTCAGAAAGCCAAGCCATGCCTTAGTCAAGCGTAGCAATACCAATTCTGTGCAGAACAATCGCCTTAAAGGACATCTAGGAGGCAAACAATGAGTGCCCTTCTCGAGATCCGCAACGTGACTATGAAATTTGGCGAACTCGTGGCTGATCGAGACGTGAGCTTTAATGTCGAAGCTGGCACTATCTGCGGACTGATAGGGCCAAACGGAGCAGGAAAAACAACACTCTTCAATTGCATCGCAGGTTACTACAAGCCATCCAAAGGCGAAATCTTCTTCAAAGGAAACCGAATCTCCGGCCTTCCTCCACATGAAATCACAAAACTAGGTATTGCGAGAACCTTTCAGGTCGTAAAGCCTCTCAAGGAAATGAGCGTCCTGGATAACATCATGGTAGGTGCGTTTTTGCATCATTCGAGAGCTTCCGAAGCACGCAAAATCGCCCAGTATTGCCTTTCTCTCTGCTTTCTTGAAGATTTTGGTGATAAGCCCGCCGGAGAGCTTCCCATAGGCAGCAAGAAGAGACTAGAAATTGCTCGTGCCCTTGCAACAGAGCCCTCTCTTCTTTTGCTCGATGAAAGTATTTCTGGGCTTACAAGTACCGAAATCCACGAGATGCTCGAAATGATAAGAAGACTTCGAGACAAGGGCATAACAATCCTGATGGTGGAGCACATCATGGAAGCTATTATGCCTCTTGCGAATACTATTGTTGTCCTAAGCCATGGCGAAAAAATAGCGGAAGGGCAACCTCAATCGATAGTGCACAATCAAGAAGTGATCACCGCCTATTTGGGCGAAAAATTCGTCAAGAAAATGAATATGCAAAATCAAATCATGCTCACAGACGCCGGGGATAAAAAAGGAGACACCCCATGAGCGAAATCATCCTAGAAGTTAAAGATATACATTGCGAGTATGACAATGTACCGGTGCTACATGGGGTTTCATTAAGAGTATGCAAAGGAGAAATCGTTGCAATGGTAGGCTCGAATGGTGCAGGAAAAACCACAACTCTCAGGACAATCGCTGGTCTCTTGCATCCAGTTTCTGGCAGCATTCGCTTCATGGGAAAAGACATAACCAGAACCGAAGCCTATGCCCTGGTAAGAAATGGCATCTCCTATATTCCAGAAGGCCGTAGGCTCTTTGGTAAACTCACTGTAAGACAGAACCTGGAGCTCGGCGCATATACGACAAAAGAGCGCTCGGTAATTCAAAAACGTCTCCATGAAGTATTTCGGCTTTTCCCTATTCTTGATGAAAGACAGAATCAGACTGCAGAGACCCTTTCGGGCGGAGAACAGCAGATGTGTGCAATTGCTCGTGGCTTAATGTCCGATCCAGCTCTCCTCCTACTTGATGAAATATCACTTGGCCTTGCGCCCTCCTTGGTAGAAGCTGTATTCGATACCATCATTAAGATACGAGACCAGGGCATCACTATCCTCCTAGTCGAACAACTTGTTCAAGAATCTTTGGAGATAGCCGATAGAGGCTATGTCATCCAGACAGGCCGGATTGTGCATGATGGACCCTCGCACGAACTTCTAGAAATGCCAGAGATTAGGGCAGCTTATATGGGGATGTAAAGGATTTGATGTTAGTGGCTGGCAGAATGTGGGATAACCATAAATGCAAAAGACTATGAAATCCGCTTGCTGGTGATATTATTGCAAAGCCTAGCAAAGCTCTAATTGGTTCTAGAATAAGGATTAAGCCTTATTAGCTCGTGTGATTTTTTTGGGTCCAATTTCCCAATGTTGAAAGACGATCAGAAATTCAAATATTACGATTTCCGATTTGGTAAGATAATGTTCTTTTTCAGCCTTGTACGTAAGTCGTATCTGGATCGATTGGATATATTGGCCTATGTATTCGAGTAAAGGGGATGGATTCCAACACTTCATTCGAGCATCCTTTCGATGTACTTAGAATGGCCTTGGCTGCTATCTCACTAAAGCAGGCTTCTAGGTATCCTAGCTTTACGACGACGATGCAATAATCCTTAGGATCGACTCCAAGAGCTGGCAACAGGTCCTCGTCTCCGAAACCGATGTGCTTGGAAGTCAAGGCAATTATCATATTTCGATGTTGCACTAGAGCGAGGTCGGAATTGAATGGGCCATAGTCATTGACAAGCTTCAACACCTTGACCTTGAGTGGAATTCTCTTTCCGTTTATCTTGTCCCATATCCCGCCAACTTCGATATCTATATAACTACCCTCTCCTGCATCAAGACAATCGGCTGTGGCCTGCGCATCGTAGAAGCCCGAATACAACAGTGGAGTTGGCAATCTGTCGAGCAGTTGTTCGTTTGCAAGAATTTGCTCAAGGATATCGGTTGAGTCGCCCGTGGAGCCCGCCGTCGGGTTGTCGCCTGAATCTGATATGAAGACAGGCTTGATTTTGTCTTCAATCGCTGCCTTAAACGCAACTTTTAAGGACTCCTCGGTATCGTAATTCTCGCATCTGAATTTGAAGTCAGCACGTCGCCTCCAAAACTCTTTGGCTATACGCGTGGCTATTGCGTCCGCGGTGCATGGGTCGTCCAACGTCGTCACGAGTATATTGACCATCTCATGCTCGTCATCGGCCCAAGGAAAACCAAGAAGAAGAGATGCTGCCATTACTACTGGCTCTTTTTCAGCTTCCATGCACATATTGATGAGGCTTTTCATGGGCTCAGCAGCTGATTCGGACTTTTCTCCAGCAATGAGCATCGGAACACTGCGGCTTCTCGTTGTCAATGGCCGATTTTCCTTGAGAGATCGAAGGAGCATCGAAGCTGCCAATGCTCCTGTTTCACGGCAATCGATATGGGGAGCTGTCTTGTACCCTACAAATCCATCGGCGCAAGCCAGCATCTTATCGGTGATAGTAGCATGCATATCGAGCGCTACGGTCAGTCTGACTTCCGGCAAGATTTCTCGAATTGCCGACAGAATGTCCTCTTCTGCGCAGCCAAGACCATTGACCTTCATTGAGCCATGGAGAGCCAAGCATATTCCATCCACGGGACCTTCTGCGACAGCGGATCTTATCCGTTCGAGCATCTCCGATTTGAGACTATAGTAGAATTCATCGGATACAACACCATTGGGTACTGCTCTCGCCAGCACTGTCGGCACTATCTCACATTTCGCTTCAGAAAGAGCCTCGATTATTCCGGTCGAGGAATAATACGGTAGCATACCCTTTTCAAGTATTTCCTTACCACGAAATACAACAAAGTCATCTTTCCCCGTGATAATTGGGTTAAGGGTGTTGGATTCGTGATTCATTCCGCCTACAATGATGCGCATTCTTTTCCTCCTTGATTTTGGGGAGAATTCCCATTGTCGCTATTTTCCCTATCAATCGTTTTTATGAGTGGCTTTGGGCGATTCTTCGCTGAAATCTAGATATGAAAAACACTCGGGAATATGGGAATCGTAGACTCCATGCTCATTAAGCGCCCAACCTATAGGATCCTGAGTTTTCTTGCCGTTGTACTCCATCGATTCGAAGCGGAAGAATGCAGAACGCAGTGTGTCCCCATCCTTAGGAGGAAATTGCCTGTTCGCGAACAGCTTGTGCATACCATCCCAAGGAAAGGCCAGCTCGACAGTCCATCCTTGGTCCACAACGGACGGGTCGTTGATCGACCCATGCACTCTCACCGCCGTTTCCAGCCCAGGGAAGTCCCAGTCCATGAAAGCCCAGCGCTTGCCTCGTGGATGCTTGCCATTTCTACTGCTGTCCTGGAAACCACCCAGAACATCAACATCGTGTGAATAGAGATCGAATTCCGGCGTATCGAAACGGCTCCCGCGTCTAAGCACATCCTGGTACACGAAAAAAGCCTCGTATACCGTATTGAGAGCATTTATTTCGAATTCGTAATAGCAATCTTCTCCTGCGATGAAGACTTCCACATCGTTCTCGAACCAAATAAATGAGTCCCGTTTAGTTAGGCTCGCTCGTACTTGCGGCTCCTCGATCCAAAACCCGACATAAAGAGCATTGTCATCCCAGAGCGCCGCCATGCGAGTATCGAAAAAAGCTGGTTCGCCAGTTACTAGATCTACAAAGCGTCTCGAACGTGGAGCATCCCGCCAAGCGGGCTTTGAGAGATCTCCATCTATTTCGATTGGATGCGATGCTCGATGACATGTATAGTGGACGAGCCTGTCTTTGCCTACTCCATAATGATCATTCATTGGCTTCTCCCCATTGGGTATCTCTGTTGATCATAGAAAATGCAGCTGTTTTGAAGCCACACGATCACTATTCTGCACCTAAAATACCTTCTAAGTCAAGCATGATTGTGTTAATTTGTTTGTTGACTAATCAAACTAATTAGGATATACTACATTCATTATCGAGATTCTGATGAAAGAATTACGTATTCCACAGTATTTAGATGGTCGTACTGGAGACAAAACTCTTAGCAAGGCAGTCAACCGTGCACTTCTGCTCAATGTCTTGCGTAAAAGGGGAGCCTCTTCTCGAGCTTCGCTTGCAAAAATGAGCGGACTCCATAAGGTTACTGTCTCATCTCAGATCGCAGAACTCATCGAGCTCGGGATAGTCAAAGAGACCGGTACTGGCGAATCCGAACTTGGTCGAAAGCCTATTATGCTCGAAATTGCAGGCGAATCTGGCTATGCTTTGGGCATATCCATCTCAACCGCAGGCCTGGTAGTTGTGGCGATGGATTTGGCTGGCAAGACGGATTATCGCGAATTCATTCCTTTAGAAGCGCACTCACCCGAAGCGGTATTGGAAGCGATATTGTCAATAATCCGAAAGGCAAAGAGGCGATACCGCAAATACAAATTCGGACTCTTTGGCGTAGGCATTGCGGTACCTGGCGCAATCGATCGCGCTACAGAGCGAGTTGCTTTCTCTGCAAAGCTCGGGTGGAAAAATGTGCAATTAAGAGAGAATCTCTCAAAACACTTTGGCGGCATTTTGCATATAGGCAACGACGCGACACTGGCTACAATTGCGGAGCACGAGCTATGCGCCCCTGAGTCAGACGATTTTGTATGCCTGCTAATAGATGAAGGAATCGGATCAGGAGCTTTTATCAACGGTGCGATCCACTATGGACACAACGGGCAGTTTGGCGAAGTGGGCCACATGACCATTGTCCACAATGGACTTCAATGTCCGTGCGGCAATACCGGCTGTTGGGATCTTTATGGATCCGAACTTGCCTTGAGACAAGCCTTGGGCATTGCGCGAGGCGGAGATATACCCAACACCGAGGAACTAGTAGCCCTGGCTGCATCTCCTCCAGCATGGAGCCAAGAAGCCTTCTCGAACTTCATCGGATACCTTATCACTGGAATTGTAAGCATCATGAACGCGATGTCACCTTCGACCCTCGTCGTCAACTCCAATGTGCTAAGCGCTTCTCCTGCAATGTTCGAGACCCTTAGGGCAGGTGTTACAGCCCGGGCTCTAGCCCACACAGGAATCTGTGAGATAAGACTCTCCTCCCTTGCTAAGGATGCTCCGGCAATTGGAGCCGCAATGGCGGCCATTGAGGGCTTCTATGAGGAATTAGTCGTAAAAAACGATTGAAATAGGGCTCTACGATCTTTAATTTTAGAGATCGAAATATTACGCCGTACAAAAAGACTCTCAATAGGGACTATAGTGATTGTCACGAATCAAGATGGCGATTCTATGTACGAGTGCATAGTGATTACACGACTTCGGCTGCGGCCAGAAAAAGCGGCGTACAACATATTATGGCAATTAACTCACAGGCGGCGGTGGATGCAACGCCACAACCTAGTCTGGACAAGGCCGCCGATGCTCAATTGCAGCCTATGAGCGTCTACGGTCGAAGTAAAGCCGAAATGGAACGTGTGATGCGGGAAGTGGCAGCGCCAGTTCCCTTCACGATGCTGAGGCCTTCCCCCGCCTACAGGCCACGAGACAAAGATGCGCAAGCCGCACCTTGTCACCAAGGACAAGGTGCTTGAAGGCCCCCAACACTATTGGATTGCGGACACAAAGACCACAGAAGCCATTCTCGGCTTCCATCCACGCCGGACCACAGCGCAAGGCATCGCCGAAACCTACGCGTGGTACGAGTCCCAGGGCAGGATATAACCGACCTAACCCCCAAATTCGCTCTCTATTGCCCACGACTCAATGCCTAGCGCCCAATAACGGTCCCAAATTGAGCTGCAATCGGCAAAATCCAGTCTACTGCGCCAAAAACCCACAGCAGCGCCAGTACGACAACCACAGCGAGCGCAATATACAGCCTCCACGGACGCTTTTTCTCTCCGAAGGGGTCGGTCATCTTCCGCTCTACCCCTGGCGGCAACGCTGCAAGATGCGTGAGCGCGCCACCAAACGGCACATTAATTTTGAGCCTGCCATTGACCGCCCAACCTTCCGCATCCAGAATTGGCCCAAGATTTCGTTTCCTCAATTTGAGATATGCAAGCAACATCGATGGTCCCGAAATCAAGAGAATAATCACGAGAATCCCTATGGGCAGCCAAGCCCCCATGCCTACAAAGCCCACGAGCAGATTTGTCACCATAGTGCCGATGCTGCCTAAGGCCACGCCGATGGCGGCCACAGTCCCTACATCCATCCGTTTCGATATCCCCGATGGCCCAGTACTCATTGCCGTACCTGCTGGCGTAGCCACGCTCGAAGCCGCAGCGGATACTCCACCCGGCTTTTTCTCGCCCACAACAGTCGCTACCGCGCTTTCTGCTTGACTATTCAATTTTGCCTGGGTGGATGACTCTGCAGTCGCCGCCCGCCTCTGCACTATGTTCTCAATACTCCTTGCCAGCAACTTGTAAGGAGAAAAGAACGCCTGCCGGATCGAGATAGGCTGCGCTATGATCCGCGTAATACGCGCATCCCAGTCAAGGCCATCCTTATCGTAGAAGACGCCGTTTCGTCCCACAAAAAGGTTATCCGCATCCCCAGCGGTGAACCCCGCCGCAATCGTTTTTTTGCTCCCGTCCTTGCGCGTGCAATCGCAATACACCAAGTAGACATTCGACATTGAAGCAAGCAACGCATGCGCGCTCGGATTTTCTACATCGATACAAAGTTCACATTCGCGTGCGTCCAGGAATAGGTGCCCTGACTGAAAAATCCCCTTGCGGTCGAGGTAAAAGTCCGAGAAGTTTACAAAGTTGCGTAAGATTCTCATCAAGTCCCGTCGCAGCAGCACGAGCTTTTGTACATCGAGCATTCTCTCTCGCAGCGTATCCTTGGACGCATCTTCCTGAATAAGCGCAGGAAGTGTCGCGAGCTCCGGCGTCCCTATGATTTCAGTCAACATATCCTTCCCCAAGGCTCCTACTTCACCTGCAGGTTTCTCAGCGAGCCACGCCCCATAGGGAGCCAACCGAGCCTTGATCGCTTCCCAATCTGCCGCACTCACAGTCCCCTGTTTGGTACTTGTTGCCCCAGTCGAAGCGCTCTCTGTCCAGAGAGCCGCTGTAGTCCTTCTAAATGTCTCCAAAGCGCCTGCCCAGCCCGGATTGAGTGCCGCTGATTCCAGATCGAGAGTGAGGCTTGTCTTTGGGGCAGCGATCGGCAAAGCCAGCAATTCAGGCGATCCTATCTCGATCTTCCCCGCGAAGAGCGCTTTGAGCCGCTCCTCCTCGCCAAGTGCTTCCTCTCTCTTCCCTGTGAGCAATGCAAGGCGCGAGCGCAGAAACCAATCGTCGATTTTGTCCTTCACAACCACAAAAGCGCTCCATGCCGCATCAGTTGCATCTCGAAGCGGCTTTGTGGCCGCGTTATTTCCTTTAGCGTTCCATTCGAGCCAGGCTTTGGCATCCGAAATAAAGCGCTCATACTCTTCCTTGCCAAGCCCCGTTTTACCCCGTATGTCGGGCCGTGCGTATCCAAGCTCGACCATCGCTTTTACTGCTCGCGCCAGCGCTTCGGATCCCGTTATCGACTGCACGTCCTCCGGAGAAACTACGCCGTCGCCGTTGAGCTTTTCTTCTGCAAATCGCTCAAGGGCAATCATCGTATCGTTCAGACTAACATCTTGAGCCCTTGGCACAGATTCTTTGGAGACAATCTGTAGGATCTTCTGTGCGGCTTCCGTAAGGGCGTCTGTTTTCAAATTCGAGATCTTGATGGAGTCACCAGCCGAGAAAAAATCGTCCAGCCATGTCAGACCTGCGGACGCAAAATCGATGGCTGCGCAGATATCCGGAGCACGAATTCTGCCATCCTTGTCGGCATCCAAAAGATCGAGCGTTTCAGGTCGAATCCCATCGCCCTTTTTTGGCATGGCAAGCGCCGCCCAGAGCTTTTGATCGAGGTGAGGTATGTGCGCAATGTCATCGCCGTTGCGCAGTACAACCTGATCGACTCCACCAATCCGCATGAATGACCATTTATAGCCGCCGGGCGCCGTATCAACCTTCTTCGCCATCGCGTCCTCCTTCCGGACTCTTGAGAAAAATCTTTTGTTAGCGAAAGTATAAATTTATATCATATTGTCTGTCACTATCGTTTCTTCGATTTTTGGAGGCTTTTCTGGTCTCCTGTAAAGAGAAATATCCACTTAATTGAGCAGCAGGATTGTGTAGTGGCTGTTTCATGAACATGCCTCCAAGGGTAAGCAGACACTCCTGTGATTCCTTGTGTCCACTGTACATCGTGTCTCCTTCCCAATGCCCTGCTCACCGCAGGGATATCCCCTTGTTCGATCCAATTGTAGAGTGTCTTCTCACAGATCCTTAAACCCGAAGGCCAGGAGCCTTCTTCATCGAGCTTCTTCAGCACCGCATAGGGACTATAGTGATCGTCACGAATCAAGGTGGCGATTCTCTGTACGAGTGCATAGTGCTTCTTGTACTGGTTGCGATCACTATAAAACCAAGTACCAACAGTGCGCCAACAATTATAAGGATTAGACTTTCGATGAAAAATGCAGTAAACCAGTAAAAATAGCACCTTGCTTAGAAGATGAAATATATGGCTCGAATGGGAATCCCTCTAACCATATCACCTTGCGAACCAATGAATTGGTCATTCCATGATACGCTGATCGTTGTTCCTGCGACATGCGGAAACACAAGGTAGAGATATGGCCCAGGAATAGGTGACCTGTCTAATCGCATTGTCAAGTTTGCGCTACATTGCAATGCTGCTTAACCAGCTTTGCACAAATCTGTCATGAGCCCACGAACAGCTGCGATACAGTCTTTCTATTCAATAATATCGCAAGAGCTAGCCTAGCTGCATGGAAAGGAAAACCTGTATGCCCATCTGCTCTATTTCATCCTGTATGGCTTCAATATTATCGATATGGGCATCTTCGTCCTTGAGAATCGCTTCTAGAATATCGCGCGTGGCATAATCCCGAGCTTCTCCACAAAGGGCGATGGCTGAATTGTAGCTCTTTATCGTATCCGCTTCCGCTACATGATCGTTTTCATACATCTCTGATACGTCTGTGCCAATAAAGATTTGGTTGTATTTACTAACAATTGGTGTGCCTTCCAAAAAAAGAATACGACCAATCAGCTTCTCTGCATGTTTCATCTCATCGATAGCTCGTTTCTCGATGGACTTATGAAGCTTCTCATATCCCCAGTCATCACACATCTCGGAATGAACCATGTATTGATTGATAGCGGTCAATTCCTCCGCTAAAAGGGAATTGAGCACGCTGATTACTTTAGGATCTCCTTTCATTGTTGTTCCTCCTCCAAATTTCTATTATTTGAGCTTGTCCTTTAAAAGTATCATATACAGCCAATCAGAGGCAGTAAATAGTGAGAAGCGTGATATGCACCCTCAGAATTAATAAAGCGAGGTTAGCTTTTTCGCAAAAAAATCGCGGATCCTTAAGGCAGAGCGCATACTCGAGCACTCTGCCTAACATGCCTAACAATAGCACGATTGATACTGGACCTTCCTAATACATGCGGGCTGATTGACCCTTCGACGATTTTCTATAGCGATTTGTGGCAGAACCACCAATCAAAACCTTCATAATGCTGAAGACGATCCGCAGCCTCGGCAACTGTCTTTGGTGGCGGAACAATCACGTGGTCGCCAATTAGCTCATTATCTGGCCAATTTGCCGGCATACTGACATGATTCTTATCCGAAATCTGTAATGCCTTTACCGCTCGAAGAACCTCAGGTATAAAGCGTCCTATTTCTTGTGGATAATAGAGTATAAGACGAATAATGCCATTTGGGTCTACAATGTAGACCGCCCGCACGGTATTGGTGCCTTTTCCAGGATGCAACATACCTAGAGTCATTGCGATAGAATCGTTTGCTGCGGCGAGAGGGAAAGTTATCTCGACACCGAGTTTTTCCTTTATCCACTCCAGCCATTTGATATGGCTCGTTATCTGATCTATCGACATTCCAATCAGCTTGACGCCGAGCTTTTCGAATTCTGGAATTAGTTTTTGAAAAGCCACAAATTCACTTGTGCACACAGGCGTAAAGTCAGCGGGATGGCTGAAAAGAATGAACCACGAACCTTTGAGATCGCCAGGTAGATTTAGCATTCCCTGGGTAGTCTGAAGACTGACTTGAGGAAAAGAATCCCCTAAAAGCGGCATACGTACTGCTTGCTGTTCCATAGCAAACTCCTTTTAAGACAAGATTTCTGCATTGTGATGCACCCTACTCTCTTTGTAAGAATAGGCACAAGAATCTAAAGCAAGAATAGTGCCAATTAACTGCAAAAGAATAATAAAGCTGCTTGAATATCTAAGTCCTTATCGGTCAATGCTTTTTCAGATTGCTCTCATTGACTGATGGGTGGATGGACAGGATAAAAGGAGAGAGTTGTCTTGACAGCACCGAAATATCGGTATTAAATGACTGTATGTCGTTGGATACTGATAATTCGCTACTCAATCCTGATAGTTTTCCATTTGCCCTGTTGCCCTTAAGCATGAGAACGCAATTGCTGCAACCGGATAGAGTACTCGAGATAGTATTTCAATCCTTGAAAGAACTAGTCGACTACGAGCTTGCTGTGGTTTTATCCATCGAACAAGGAAATGTGCTTAGAGTCCGAAAAGCTTTCG
>Ga0255341_1001624_pt1 | contig 31100 bp, 17 predicted proteins | sample wastewater_treat_8_FD_192418 | JGI IMG/M metagenome (GOLD analysis project Ga0255341, IMG submission 192418) | Wastewater microbial communities from Lulu Island WWTP, Vancouver, Canada - plant12 | ecosystem: Engineered > WWTP > Wastewater > Unclassified | place: Canada: Vancouver, British...
GCCATCAATTTTGGAAGAATATACCGGTACGTGGCCAAAAAAGTGCTTACAGACGGGTTTGATCCGTCAATGCCTACTGCTTTATATGATATTATGTTAATAACAAACCATTTATTGCGAAAATCAGCAATTTTTGTACGTGATTTTTTCGCTATTTGGCTTTGCCTGGAATATTTTTATTCGAAGGACGTTCTCAGGTTAAATATGCCAGCGATGCGAGCTTTAAATTAAATGTGTTTTTAAACTGGACTCCTCAAAAATGAATAGGGAGTCCTTAATCGTTCAAGTTTTTCACTGCACCCATAAACAGGATTGCTCCCGTGGAGTTCTCCTGAATGATATAAATGAACGGCTTGTCGGCGTTGAAGACCACTCTTTGCGGTTCAGCTGGCATTGATGTCAGTTCCATGCCTACGGTCGTGACGGCTGCCGCCTCTGTGCCCGACTCGTCGGTACTGATATAGGTATCCTGCTTCACGAAAGCAATTTTAGCAGGATGATCCGTCATTCCGGAGAAATCGGCGGCATCGGTAAAGGCAATCTCCATACCCATCTTCGAGAGCACATCGTTCAATTTCTTACTGTACTCCGTCTTGAATTTCGGCAGGAACAGATCCACTTCGGCTTCATGCAATCCCGATTTCAGGCCGTTCCAGTAGTCAGTTTGCCGTGTTGCAGCCACCACCTCCTGCAGCCTCTTCCCCTGCCGGGGTAGTAACACCATCATGCTGAACGCCTGGTTGCCATAGGGTAGTTGTACCATCTGCAGAAGCTGATCTTCTGTATAGTTAAACGTCGCCATTTGTCTCATCATATCAACCTGCTGTATGGTTCCGTCTTCACGGGTGAATGGCAACCGGGAGGTATTTTTTGCGTCAAATTCCCTTGTCCATATCCCCTTGAAATAGATGGCATTGAGCAGATACATCAGATCGTAGGCGTTGGTCTTGTCAATCACTTCCTTAATCAATCCGTTTGTATGATCCGATGCCCATTGGTTAATGATACCCATGGCAGCGGTACCGGAAAAATCGACAGGCTGCACCGTGGCATCATAATAGGATTGGTTGGTACGGATAAAATCGGGATTGATCAACACCGACTGATTGGTGAAAATAGCATTGGCAATCGAAAGTTTGGTGGTGGGATCCGTTTTTAACAAAGCCTCTTTCAGCTTTTTGTAATAACTGTTTATTAGCTCTTCTTTGGCATAATCTCCCATTTTCAGTGTCTGATGCATGGCCGATTTGGTTTCACCAGCAGCTCCGTTCCAGGTCATGGCCAGTGCCATGCTCAGGCTGAGCGGCGACACCATGAAATTATGATCCTCCGCAACAGACTCTTCGTTAAACACATTTTCAAAAAAGGCAAAGGCAAACGACTGATCCGATTGAACCATCTCCTTTTCGGCTGACCGCAGACTGATTTGAATGGGGTCCGGCAAATCCTGTGTATCGCTATCGCCGTTGTTTTTATCGCATGACGACGCCAGAGACAAACCGGTGATGCCCGCTAAAAGTAGTGTATGAATTTTTGTTCTCATCGTGATTCTTTTTGAAATGATATATATTTATTCAAGTTTCGCAGGTTTCATAAACAGCTAAATCTTCGACTGACAATGTTTTGTGACCCATGATTGACCTCGTTCACTAAAATAACAGAACTTGTTACGCTTTAAACAGCTGCTCTTTTTACGTTCTCAGAGGTCAATGAGTCCCCACAAATCATGGATAGGTTTCATCTTTAGCTGATATGTATTTAACATGCGAATTAGCTGATATGTATTTAACATGCGAACGTTCAGTATTTATTGTTTATAGATGCATGAAGCAGATAAAATGTTGCCCTTATTCCGTTAAAAAAAGTTATACACTCTTTTTCAGGCTAGAAAAGGAGCTTTTCAGCATCATTTTCTCCCACCGGCTCCGTAACCAGAAATTATTGCTTAATTTTACAGGTTATTAATTCATCATCAATTATCACCTTTAAATACTGTTTGTTGGAATGAGAAAATGGCGCATTGAATATTCGGAAGAGTTGTATAATATCAACGGCCGAGGAAACGGATATTTCTCCATCAACGACAAAGGACATGTACAGGTCACACCCCGCAAAAAAGAAGGATGTAGTGTGGATCTGAGTGATCTGATTCGCGAGCTCTATCTGCGTGATGTCTCCTCTCCCTTGCTGCTTCTTTTGTTCGTTCTTTTCAAGCAACCGGTCTATTGCAGACTCTACCTCACGGGTTAGTTTTATTTTTGTGCGTGGTTGTGCCTTCTTATAGATTGGTGCTCTCGATAAATTGATTGCCCGGCCTGCTGCTTCACTCACGGCCGTTTGCAGCGCCTCTTCATGTTCTCTGAGATACTTTCTTACCGTCTTGCGACTTATTTGTAGTTCTCGCGATATTTGTCTCTGACTTTTTCCCTCACGATAACTCCTGATGATTATTTCCTGTTTTGTATACATGCTTATCATTTTTTATGAACGGATGCTATCCATTCTTGTTGCTGACCGGTATACTTTTCCATTGAAATGTGGGGTACTTTTTGAGTAATATATACACACAGTACTTACTAAGTCTTCCTTCAAACCTTGCCGTTGCCGGAAACGCCCGTTCGGCTGAGCTCACGGCCGAAGCCTTGACTTCGTATTGCCTTCCCTCCGGTGAGGCTGCACAGCTCTCTCTTGCAAGCTGCAGGATTGATTTGCTTGCGGGGCGAACAAAAAGTTATGTAAAGCTTTACATATGCGAAGCATTGGAGAAAGATATTGACGAATTGTTTGAGTTGATCATGAATTGTCCCAAGACGGCAGAATTGGTTTCAAAAATGCTTGCTCCTCCGCTCCGGGAAGCAATTTGACGAAAATGGAATTATTAATATATTGATAATCGGACGGGGAATAACTAAATCGCACTTCTTTATTTTCCGTCTTTCAAATCATTAAAGCGAAGTGCGAAACTTTAGTGAATAACAACAGATGATTTTTCAACCTCCTTTTTAGGGCTTTGGGTAAGGGTATGCGTTGTTGACCTGCCGGGTAGATTTCGACGCAGCGATTTTTATCCAAATTTAAAGGATTGGTAACCTTATTTTTCTTTGCTGTAACCTGCAGCAAAAAGAAGGTAACATTTGAGCAAATAATGCCGGTTACATTCGTCTATATTTACTAAATAATTTTATTTACCAATTGTTAAATAAATAGTTGATCAAAAAATCATGTAGAATTCAATTCGAAATTAAGGTTGTTTTTAATCAAAAGGAACTTTAGTGAATTGTTGAATGATGCACAATTTGGCTAAAAAAACGATGAAATGATATAATTGAGTTTATTATGAATGAGAAACAATTTTTCAATGCTATTGCTCTGTTTTTAATATTAATAGGGGTAGGCCTATTTAATACTTCTTTCCTTATAGGATGTGAAGGAAAGAGTCGAATTCATTCTTCGAATGATAAAAAGAACAATGGTGAAACAAACAAATCCGCCGCGCTATTCGATACTTTTATTTATAAAGGAGAAGATGATTTTTATAAAGAAAATCCCTTGCCCGGACCGGCGTATTTTTATAATCCTATTTTGCCGGGTTGGTATTCCGATCCAAGTATTTGTACCAATGGTGAAGACTATTTTTTGGTAACTTCCACCTTCACTTATTTTCCGGGGGTGCCAATTTTTCATAGCAGAGATTTGGTAAACTGGACACAGATAGGGCATGTGCTTGATCGTTCTTCACAGCTTGTCAATATGCAGGGACAGCACGTGAGTGGCGGAATTTTTGCGCCGACTATCGAATACAATCCTCATAACGAAACCTATTATATGATTACTACGAATGTAGGTGCCGGCAATTTTTTTGTAAAAACACAAGATCCTTTCGGCGAATGGTCTGACCCTATCCTATTGCCCGAAGTGCAAGGTATCGATCCTTCTTTTTTCTTTGATGAAGATGGTAAAGCGTATATCGTAAACAATGATGCGCCTGAGGGTAGGCCGGAGTATGACGGGCATCGTGTAATTAAAATTCAGGAATTCGACGTGAAAACGGATAAAACTATCGGACCCCGCATCGTATTGGTAAATAAAGGTGCTCGTCCTGAAGATAAACCGATTTGGATTGAAGGACCCCATATTTATAAAATAAACGGGAAATATTATTTGATGGCTGCTGAAGGAGGCACCAGCGATTGGCATTCGGAAGTTATTTTTCGAGGCGATTCTCCAATGGGAGAATTTATTCCTTGGGAGAATAATCCCATTTTGACTCAACGACATCTCGATCCTACGCGTCGCAATCCTATAACGTGTGCCGGACATGCCGATTTGATTCAGGCAAAAGAAGGCGATTGGTGGGCTGTATTCTTGGCATGTCGCCCTATTAACAATTTATTTGAGAATTTAGGCCGCGAAACCTTCATGATGCCCGTAAAATGGAGTGAAGATGGCTTCCCGTACATGACACAGGGGGAAGATGTTGTCCCGATGATTCTCAAAAGAGAAGGGGTAAAACGAGGTGATGATGTTACGTTTGGAAATTTTGAGAAAAGGGATGATTTTGACAAACCCACATTAGGATTGGAGTGGATGACATTAAGAGGACCGGCAACCGATTTGTATTCATTGACCGAAAATCCGGAATACCTTACATTAAGGTGTGCAGATATGGCAGCTACAGAAAAGAAAACCCCGGCTTTTGTATGCCGCAGGATGCAGCATCATCAATTTGAATGTACTACCCGCATGTTGTTTAATCCTTCTGATGAAAAAGAAGCTGCCGGGCTTTTGTTGTTTAAGGATGAAAATCATCAGTATTTTCTATCTGTAAGTCAGTCCGGCAGCAAACGACGGATCGCGCTTGTAAAAATTTCCGAAAATGGGAACACGATCTTGGGTGAACAGGAAATTCCCGATTGGGGAAAAGACAAACCTATGGATCTGAAAGTAGTTTCATCCGGTACGCATTATGATTTCTATTATGCTTTAACTGAGGGCAAATGGGTGGCATTATGTCAACATATCCCCGCCCAATACTTATCGACTGCTAATTGTGGAGGTTTTACCGGCACAACTATCGGGATGTATGCTACCGGTAAATCCTATTGAATGAGAAATAATGCATTAAATCTTTAATAATAAGCGTATGAATAAAATTTATTTGAATAAAAAACTATTAAAATTTTTCTTCAAAATCATTAACAGGATTTTGAGGAAAAGACAGGAATTTTTGGTAAACAAATTGAGTTTACCTGTTGAACCGTTTAGAATATTATGTTAAATTAAAAATTCGAGTGCAATATAATCAAAAACCAATAACATAAATTTACATGAAAAAAGAATTCATATCACTGGTATTTTTCTTGTTGACGATCACTTTATCGGCACAGCAATACCCTTTTCAGAATGTGAGTCTAAGTTCGGAAGAGAGAGCGAAAGATTTGCTATCACGGTTGACTCTTGAGGAAAAAGCGGCTTTAATGTGCGACGTTTCGGAAGCTATACCCAGGTTGGGTATTCCGAAATTCAATTGGTGGAGTGAGGCCTTGCATGGTCTTGCCAATAACGATAGCGTAACGGTTTTTCCCGAACCTGTCGGGATGGCTGCATCTTTTGATGACGATTTGGTTTACAGAATATTTACTGCAGTTTCCGACGAAACGCGGGCTAAATATCATAAAGCCAAGCGTAGCGGGCAAGAAAACAGACGTTTTTTAAGTCTTTCGGTATGGACACCCAACATCAATATTTTTCGTGATCCACGTTGGGGAAGAGGTCAGGAGACTTATGGAGAGGATCCCTATTTAACTTCGCGGATGGGGATATCGGTAGTGAACGGATTGCAAGGACCATCCGATGCGAGGTATAAGAAATTGTTGGCTTGCGCCAAACATTTTGCGGTTCATTCCGGTCCGGAATGGAGTCGCCATGTTTTAAACATCAATGATCTTAATCCGCGCGATTTGCATGAAACCTATCTCCCTGCTTTCAAAGCGTTGGTTCAGGAAGCCGACGTTCGGGAAGTGATGTGCGCTTACCAGCGCTTGGACGATGATCCGTGTTGTGGCAGTACCCGGTTGTTGCAAGGCATACTTCGTGATGATTGGGGATTTAAATATCTGGTAGTATCGGACTGCGGAGCAATAACTGATTTTTACACCAATCACAAGGTTTCATCCACACCGGTTCATGCTGCTGCAAGGGGTGTCTTGGCAGGAACCGATGTAGAGTGTGCGGGTCCTGCCTATCGATCATTGCCTGAAGCCGTTAAAAGAGATTTGGTGAAAGAGGAAGATATCGATAAAAGTCTGATGCGTGTCTTGGTAGGTCGTTTTGATTTGGGCGATTTGGATAATGATTCTTTAGTCCCGTGGTCAAAGATACCCGAATCGATCATCAATTGTGAAGCACATCGGGAACTTGCTTTAGAGATGGCGCGTGAATCGATGACTTTATTGCAAAACAAAAATACTGTTTTGCCTCTATCCAAAAAGGGTAAAAAAATTGCCGTAATCGGGCCAAATGCAAACGATGAATCGATGCTTTGGGGAAATTACAATGGCGTTCCGATACGTACCATTTCGATTTTAGAAGGTATTAAATCGAAGGTTTCATCTGATAGCATTTTATATGACAAAGGTTGCGATTTGGTAGAAGACAAGGTAACGCAAAGTTATTTTTCACACTGCTCAATCGAAGGGAAAAAAGGATTCAAAGCCACTTATTGGAACAATCCGGATTTTTCAGGTGAGATTGTGACAATTCAACAAATAACCGAACCGATTAAACTGACTACTGCAGGTCAGTATGCTTTTGCTCCCGGGGTAAATTTGGAAAATTTTTCTGCAAAATATGAAACGGAATTTATTGCGCCGGCAACTGAAGAAATTGTTTTTAAAGGAGGAGCTACCGGATATTTTGAACTGTCGGTAAACGGTGAATCCCTCAGAAAATATTCCAATTGGCGAACATTGTCCTCACGCATACCTTACAGTGTAGAAAAGGGCAAAAAATATAAGATTGAAATTCGTTACGCCCAGCTGAACGACTGGCAGGCAAATATCGAATTCGATTTTGGCAAAGAGGTTGATGTAGATTACACCCACTTGATCAAAAAGCTCAAGGGTATCGAAACGGTAATATTTGTGGGCGGACTATCGGGTAAACTTGAAGGGGAAGAAATGCCGGTTTCTTATCCGGGATTCAAAGGTGGCGATCGCACAAATATTGAGCTTCCGTCGGTGCAGCGAAACTGCCTCAATGCTTTGAAAGAAGCAGGTAAAACCGTGATTTTTGTGAATTGTTCAGGTTCGGCAATCGTGTTAGAACCGGAAACCGAATCCTGCGACGTTATTCTTCAGGCCTGGTATGCAGGCGAATCAGGCGGACAGGCCGTGGCCGATGTACTTTTTGGCGATTACAATCCATCCGGAAAACTACCGATTACTTTTTACAAGAGTTCAGATCAACTTAAGGATTTCGAAGATTATTCCATGCAAGGGCGTACTTATCGGTATATGGACGATGCGCTTTTTCCTTTTGGGTTTGGTTTGAGTTATACCACGTTTGAAATTGGAAAGGCTACTCCGGATAAAACCCAAATTAAGCCGGATGAAAGTGTACGGCTAACCATACCCGTCAGCAATACCGGCAAACGAGAAGGCTCAGAGATAATTCAGGTGTATATCAGGAAAGTGGATGATATTGATGGTCCACTAAAAACGTTGAAAGGTTTTAGTCGTGTTCACCTCAAGGCCGGTGAAACAAAAGAAGTAAAAATCGATCTATCTCCTTCCTCGTTTGAATTTTATGATTGGGGTCAACGGGAAATGACCGTGACTCCGGGTGAATATGAGGTGTATTATGGTAACAGTTCCGATCCAAAAGATCTTAAATCAACCCATATTACTATTTTATGAAGATATTTATCTACTCATATTTATTTCTCGTTGGTTTGTCTTTTGCATTAGCAGTGAATGTGTTAGCGCAAAATCCTATTATTCGGAACCAATTTACGGCTGATCCTTCGGCTCGGGTTTTTAACGGAAAAGTCTATTTATACCCTTCTCATGACATACCGCCTGAAAAAGGAAAATGTAGAGAAAATTGGTTTTGTATGGAAGACTATCATGTATTTTCTTCCGACAATTTGGTTGAATGGACGGATCATGGTATTATATTAACTCAGCATGATGTTCCCTGGGTTGATGCGGCGTCTTACAGCATGTGGGCCCCAGATTGTATTGACAGAAACGGGAAGTATTATTTCTTTTTTCCATCTCAAGCAAAGGCAGGAAATGTGAAAAGGGGGTTTGGAATTGGGGTTGCTATTTCGGAAAAACCTTATGGCCCCTTCATTCCTGAAACGGAGCCGATAGATGGTGTTAGTGGAATTGATCCCAATCCTTTTATTGATGAAGATGGGCAAGCATATTTATACTGGTCAGCAGGTAATATTTATGTCGCCAAACTGAAAGATAATATGCTTGAACTTGCTTCGGAACCCAAGGTCATAGAAAATCTTCCGGAGAAAGGACTCAAAGAAGGTCCTTATCTATTTAAAAGGAATGGGATTTACTATTTAACCTATCCACATGTGGAAAATAAAACGGAAAGAATTGAATACGCAATAAGTGACAATCCACTAGGTCCTTTTGAAGTTAAAGGTGTAATAATGGATGAATCGCCAAACTGTTGGACTAATCATCATTCTATCATAGAATACAACGCTCAATGGTACCTTTTTTATCATCATAATGATTTATCTCCTCATTTTGATAAGAACAGGTCGGTTAGAATTGACAGCTTATTTTTTAATGAGGACGGTACAATTCAAAAAGTAATACCTACATTACGTGGCGTTGGTATTACAGATGCATCTCGAAAAATCCAGATTGACAGATATAGTTGCATAAGCAAAGAAGGTGTATCTATTGTTTTTAACGATAGCCTTCATTCATTTGAAGGTTGGAAAACCGTTTTTGATAAGGCAAATGCATGGATACAATATAACAGTGTCGATTTTGGGAACAATAGATTTAAATCGGTTATCATAAGAGCTTTTTCGAAAAAGGGAAGTACCATACAGATAAGATTAAACGGTGTAGAAGGGCCTGTCATAGCCGAGATTGAAATTCCGGAAAGTGATGATTGGAATAGTATTAAAGCTCCTTTATCTTTTTCGATAGGAGGAGTCCAAAATTTAGTCGTAGTTTTAAACGATAATAATCCGGTTGAGATAGACTGGGTTAGTTTTCAATAGAATTTTTAGGAGGAAATAATTTTGAATTCTAACAAGAAATGAAACAAATTTTGATTTTTGTTTTTTCTCTCATTATTTGCACTCATTGTTTTGCTCAGTCCTATTCAAAATATTGGAATGATTTGGATTATGGAGGAGACGGAGATATTTACCATCAGCTGGATATCTATTTACCTCAAGCGAAAAAACAAATTTTTCCGGTAGTGATAGTAATATACGGTAGTGCATGGTTTAGCAACGACCTAAAGGAAATGGCTTTTTCTTCTTTAGGCAAACCGCTGCTTGATGCAGGATTCGCTGTTGTAACACCCAATCATCGTTCGAGTACAGATGCGAAATTTCCTGCGCAAATAAATGATATTAAAGCGGCTATAAGATTTGTGAGAGCTAATGCAGCAAACTATCAATTGGACACTACATTTATCGGCATAACCGGGTTTTCATCTGGTGGTCATTTAGCATCTCTTGCCGGAACATCGAGGGGAGTTAATTTACATACCGTTGGTTCGGTAACTCTTGACATCGAAGGCAATGTCGGCAAATACACCTCCTATAGCAGTTCGGTCGATGCGGTTGTGGACTGGTTTGGACCTATCGATATTTCGGTAATGGATTCTTGTAAAAGAAGTAAGGACGTCAATTCTCCGGAAGCTATTTTAATTGGTGGGCCAATTGATGAAAATCTCGATAAATGTGCCTTGGCAAATCCTGTTACCTACATTGATGCAAACGATCCTCCTTTTCTTATCCTTCATGGTGATGCAGATCCATTAGTTCCTCTTTGTCAGAGTGAACTATTTTTCAAGTCACTGCAAAAGGCTAATGTGCCAAGTCAATTCGTTGTAGTTCCGGGCGGTCAACATGGGCCGGGTTTATTTGAAGAAAAATACTATAAAATGATGACGGATTTTTTCTTGAATGTTGCCAACATGACTTTGCAACATACTTTTTAAGTGCGATAATGAAAAATTTGTGTATTAAGATGAATAATTAAATTAAATAAACGATGAAAAAATTGAATTTTTTAGGGATAATACTCTTTATATTTTGTATAAATGGGTATGCTCAAAATGAAATAAAATCCGCTCCTGCAGGATTCGATATCGTACGTAAAAATATTCCACATGGTAAAATTGATTCGGTCTTGTATGAATCCAAAACTGTCGGTGCAAAACGGAAGGCTATAATATACGCACCACCCGGTTATTCAAAGAATAAAAAATATCCTGTTTTGTATTTGTTACATGGCATCGGCGGTGATGAAAAGGAATGGTTAAATGGGGGGCAACCTCATGTAATTCTGGATAATCTTTATGCAGAAAACAAAATTGAGCCGATGATTGTGGTTATGCCTAATGGAAGAGCGATGAAAGACGATCGTGCAGTGGGTAATATTATGGAGCCGGAGAGAGTTCGGGCATTTGAAACTTTCGAAAAGGATTTGTTGAACGATTTAATTCCTTTTATCGAAAAAAAATATCCTGTATTTAAGGACAGAGAGCACAGAGCTATTGCCGGACTTTCGATGGGCGGTGGACAGGCATTGAATTTTGGATTGGGCAATCTCGATAAATTTGCCTGGATCGGTGGTTTTTCGTCGGCACCCAACACAAAAGCTCCGGAATTACTGATACCCAATCCGGAAGAGGCAAAGAAGAAACTTAAATTACTCTGGATATCCTGTGGAGATAACGATAATCTGATAATGTTCAGTCAACGGATGCATGAGTATTTACAGTCAAACGACATTCCCCACATTTACTACATTATGCCGGGTGGGCATGATTTCAATGTATGGAAAAGTTCATTGTACCTTTTTTCTCAATTTCTTTTCAAACCTGTTGATACTTCGGTATTTCCTAAATTTACCGTACTTGGTACACCGGCACCTACGAATGTTCGAGGTGCAAAATATCCACAGATATTTCCTGATAATAGTGTGAAATTCAGAATCAAAGCTCCAGAAGCGCAAAAGATTCAAATTGATCTGGGAAAAAAATATGACCTGGTGATGGGCTCTGCCGGATTTTGGGAAGTTACAACGGATACCATAAGTGAAGGTTTTCATTACTATTCGCTATTAATTGATGGTGTAGCAGTTGCTGATCCTGCCAGTGAGACTTTTTACGGAATGGGAAGAATGGCAAGCGGCATTGAAATGCCAATAAAAGGAGAAAATTATTATGCCGTAAAAGATGTACCACACGGTGAAATAAGAATTAAACGTTACTTTTCAACTGTTCTTAATAAATGGAGACAATTTTATATTTACACTCCACCCGGATATGACGAAAATATTGCTGAAAAATATCCTGTTCTGTACATTTTGCATGGTGGAGGAGAAGATGAAAGAGGATGGGCAAATCAGGGAAAAGCAGATTTGATACTGGATAATCTTATTGCTCAGGAAAAAGCTAAACCGATGATTATTGTTATGCCCGATGGAAACATAGAGTCGATGGGGATGTTTGGCGAAATGACGTTGAAAATGTTTGAAGCAGAATTGAAAAATTGTGTCATCCCGTTTGTCGAAAAAAATTACCGAACAAAGACTGATTCCGGAAATCGTGCACTTGCAGGTTTATCAATGGGCGGCATACAGACCCTTTATGTCGGTGTTAATAATTCAAATTTGTTTTCTTATCTTGGCGTTTTCAGTAGTGGTTGGATACAACCCATGCAAAAGGATCTGGCAGATGCTCAATATAATTTTATGGCGAAGAATGTCGATATTCTCAACAGTAATATAAAGCTATTCTGGATTTCAATGGGAGGAAAGGAAGATATAGCATATAATAATTGTCAGCTGATGCTAGAAAAATTTAATGATATGAAAGTCGATTATGTTTACAATGAATATCCTGGAGGCCATACATGGCCTGTATGGAGAAACAATTTGTATAATTTCGCTCAATTATTGTTTAAATAAAATGGCGATTAGTATATCGAAAATACAAGTACAAAAACTTAATCATTTATTAAAAATTATTTTAAGGAGAATAAAAACATGCAACAAAAACAATTAATCAATTGGCTGATGATTCTATTATTTAATGGAATCTGTTTTACCCCAAAAGCGCAGACAGTTGTTGAAGATTTTAAACCTTCTTCAACCAATCAGCCCGGCAGGGATTACCCGATGGTGAATTCTGAAGGCAGGGTAAGAGTGCAAATTAAAGCTCCTGAGGCAAGACGTGTTCAACTTGATATCAGTGCTGTGAAATATGATCTTGCCAAGGACACAGATGGTGTTTGGACAGGAGAATCGGCTCCCCAAGACGAAGGATTTCATTACTACCAGCTCTGGATCGATGGTGCTGCAGTGCCGGATCCGGGAAGCTTGTATTTCTATGGTGCTATGCGCTGGGGAAGTGGCATTGAAGTTCCTGCACATGATCAGGATATCTATGCATTAAAGAATGTACCTCATGGTCAGGTGCGTCAAATTTTATTTTTTTCCGAGAGTACAAATACTATACGTAGGGCATTTGTATATACGCCACCGGATTATGAGAACAATTTGAACCAGCGATATCCTGTATTGTATTTGCAACATGGCTTTGGAGAAGATGAAACGGGTTGGACCAATCAAGGCAAAGCTCATTTAATTATGGATAATTTGATAGCCGAGAGTAAAGCAAAGCCATTCATTATTGTAATGACCTATGGAATGACAAATGAAATAGAGTTCGGTGGTCTAAGAAATTTCGATATCAAACCATTTCAAACAGTGCTTGTCGATGAGTTAATACCTTACATCGATAAAAATTTTCGCACTCTAAGTGATCAACCGAATCGTGCTATGGCAGGATTATCGATGGGCGGATTTGAAACCAGACTGATAACATTAAATAATCCGGATAAATTTGCGTATATCGGACTTTTCAGTGGTGGCAATATAAGTGTAGAAGATGTGAAAAACACACCCGGATTCAAGGAAAAAGTCAAACTGGTGTTTGTTAGTTATGGCAGTCGGGAACTTGATTCGATGAAAAGAAACGCCAGGAATTTTGGTGGAAACCCAAAGGATATCACCGATGCAGTAGCAAAGGAAGGTCTCAATACTCACTTTTACGTATCTCCTAATACTGCTCACGAATGGCAAAGTTGGAGACGAAGTCTTTACGAATTTGCACAATTGTTATTTAAGTAAAATAATTTCCGGGGGGGCATTCATAGAAAACAAATTTAATGTAAAATCAAGAAGAAAAAAAGAAGCATGCTTAAAAGAAATCTTATTTTATCGCTGATAAGTTGTAATTTTCTATTTAACGCTCTATTTATTCATGCCCAGTTGGCTCGGAATCCGATAATTTTTGCCGATGTTCCCGATATGTCGATGATTCGTGTGGGTGACGTTTATTACATGAGCAGCACCACCATGCACATGAGTCCGGGTGTTCCCATCATGAAATCGGAAGATCTGGTCAATTGGCAAATCGTAAATTATGCTTACGATATATTGGACGATGCGGATGCATTGAATCTGGAAAACGGAAAAAATGCTTACGGCGGAGGATCATGGGCAAGTTGTCTTCGTTATCATGATGGCGTTTATTACCTCAGTACTTTTTCGGGTACGACCAACAAAACCTATATTTACACCACCAACGATATCGAAAAAGGTACTTGGAAGGAAACTTCCTTTACACCCGCTTATCACGACTATACCCTCTTTTTTGACGACGATGGCCGAATATATATGATTTGGGGAGCCGGGAAACTGATGATTGCCGAGCTCGAAGCGGATCTTTCGGGAGTGAAAAAGGGAACAGAAAAAGTGTTGATCGAGAATGCCAGTGCCCCGGCCGGTTCCGAGATCGGACTTGGGGCAGAAGGTTCCCAGCTGTTCAAAATAAACGGTAAATATTATCTTTTCAATATTACCTGGCCGAAAGGCGGCATGCGTACAGTTGTTATTCACAGGGCGGATAACATTCATGGTCCTTATGAGGGTAGAATCGGATTGCAGGACAGAGGTATAGCACAAGGCGGTCTCATCAATACTCCTGACGGAAGATGGTTTTCCTATCTTTTTCGCGACTATGGTGCTGTCGGTCGCATTCCTTATCTTGTTCCCGTAAAATGGGAAAATGGCTGGCCGGTGTTGGGCATCGACGGCAAAGTTCCCGATACGCTCGACTTGCCGGAAAGCAAAGGTTTGATACCGGGCATTGTAGCTTCTGACGAGTTTTCTCGTCAAAAGGGAGATCCTGCGCTTCCTTTGGTATGGCAATGGAATCACAACCCGGACAATACGCTTTGGTCGGTCTACGAACGCAACGGCTATCTGCGGTTAAGGACAGGACGGATCGACAACGATTTTTTGCAGGCAAGAAACACGTTGACACAACGAACCTTTGGTCCCGCGTGTTCGGGCATCACTTCCATCGATGTGTCGAATATGAAAGAGGGAGACTTTGCCGGTCTGGCACTATTGCAACAAAAATACGGACAAGTGGGTGTGAAATATGAAAATGGGAATAAATTCGTCGTAATGGTAAGTGCCGAATCGGGCGTTCCTGTTGAAACGGAACGTATTCCGTTTGAAGGACAAACGATTCATCTTAAAGCCGAATGTAATTTCAAAGATAGGGTAGACACGGCAACATTCTACTACAGTTTGGATGAAAAGTTGTGGAAACCGATTGGTCCGTCGCTCAAAATGGCTTACACCATTCCTCATTTCATGGGATACCGTTTCGGTTTGTTTAATTACGCCACACAAAACACGGGCGGGTATGTCGATTTCGACTATTTTCGGATAAGTGAAAGAACCAAGAAGAACAACCCGGAATAACATAACGAATTAACCGTGAGCAACATGAGATTAAGCAAAAATTAAAGATAATTTACAACTAAAAAAATAAAGAATAATGAAAATAAGTTTAAAAAATCACTGTGTTTCGTTTTCAGTATTCCGTCATTTGACCAACGAAGCGATCCGTCATTTTAAAAAAACACTAAAAGGTTTTTCCCTGTGCCTGCTAGTTTCCGTTCTATTTTCAGTACATGGGTATTGTCAGCAACTGCAATTAAACGAGTTGGAGTATTTTGAAAAACAAGGTGTTAATGTATTGGTTTTTAGTAATCAATATAACGGAATGTTTTTCGATGAGAAAACAGCCGGCATCGAGCTCATTCATCATGGTGTGAGAACGGCTACGGGGGGAGCTGTACGGCTTCAAAACACACCGGAGCAATGGGATCTGATTCCTGAAGTAGTTGAAAGAAAAATAGACAAATCAAATTCGTGTATTGAAGTTACTTTACGATATGAGTCTTATGATTTTGACTCCCGAATAAAAGTAGAGCCCGACGGTAACGGGATAACCATACGGGTATATCTCGACAAACCACTTCCTGATGAATTAAAAGGTAAAGCCGGATTCAATCTTGAGTTTTTACCTGCTTCGTATTTCGAAAAAACGTATCTCGCCGACGGTAAACCGGGTATATTCCCATTATATCCGTCGAGCAATACTGTTTTAAATCCCGTAAACGAAAAAATTCCGCAGTTTGCCGGACACACAACCTTCGAAGACAGAGGAAAAGGCGAATTTATTGTTCCAAAACCGCTTGCTGAAGGGAAAACACTTGTTTTAGCCCCTGAAGATCCAGAACGTTGTGTGAAAATACACTCCGAAAGTGAAGTCATGCTTTTTGATGGGCGTATTTTGGCACAGAATGGTTGGTTTGTGGTTCGCAGCCTCTTGCCGGACAAAAAAACCGGAGAGGTTTTAACATGGTATGTGGAGCCACATGCCATTCCTGCGTGGAAACGTGTGCCGGTTATCGGTTTCTCACAAGTGGGGTATCTTCCTGAACAGAAAAAAGTGGCAGTGATCGAACTGGACAAAAACGATGCTCCTTTAAAAACAGCATCTCTTTTCAAGGTTAAAGAAGATGGGCAAATCATCGAAAAACTCAGCAGGGATATTGAGACTTGGGGTCGATATCTCCGATATAATTACATCAAATTCGATTTCAGTTCGGTGAACGAACCCGGTTTGTACTTCATTCAATACGGTGACCAAAAAACGAATACTTTTCCCATCGCATCTGATGTTTATGATCATATATGGCATCCGACTTCCGACATTTGGTTTCCCGTACAAATGGATCATATGATGGTAAATGAAGCTTATAGAGTATGGCATGGCGTGCCTTTTCTCGATGATGCTTTACAGGCGCCTCTTCATCATCAACATTTTGATGGTTATTGGATGGGTGATACAACCGATACAAAATATAAACCTTTCGATCGCATTCCCGGATTGACTGTAGGTGGCTGGTTTGATGCAGGAGATTTCGATATTCAGACCGGGTCGCATTGCAATGCAGTGCTGAGCCTTGTCGATACATGGGAAAAATTTAAACCGGATCGGGATCAGACTTATATCGATTACGAAACCCGTTATGTGGATATCCATCGTCCTGACGGGAAGCCCGATATTTTGCAACAAATCGAACATGGCACTTTAAACATTGTGGCACAGGTAAAAAATATTGGGCATCCGGTCAGGGGTATTGTTGTTCCCAACCTTCACCAATATCATCACCTGGGTGATGCTTCAACCGAAACGGACAATCTCCCTTATAACTCTTCACTCAAACCTTACCAAACGGATGGAAAATCAAGTGGGACAATGGATGACCGTTGGGCGTTCACAACCCGAAATCCATCGCTTGATTATTATACCGCTGCAGCATTATCGGCGGCAAGCAGGGTATTGAAAGGGTATAACGATACGTTGTCGAATCAGTGTTTGTTTTATGCCGAAAAACTTTGGAACGAAAACGAACATTATTCAAAAAAGGATACTTCGCGTTTTTTGGAGAAATTCAGGAATAACATGAAAATACTTGCTGCTCTTCAACTCTTTATTACCACTGATGATGATTCATATGCACAACGATTCAACGAAACCATTTGGTCAGAACTCGACCAGATGGGCATGCCCGGTTTACTGATGGCTTTACAGGGATATCCATACATGGATCAAGATTATCGAAACCAATTAAGGAATTATGTTGTGAGATATAAAAAGAGTTGTGATGATTTAAATAAGCAAAATCCTTATGGAGTGCCCATTGTGGCAAGAGGTTGGGCTGGAAACAGTGACGTTATAAGGTGGGCGACGACGAACTATTATGCTCACAAATTCTTTCCGGATATTGTGGATTCCGAATATGTCTATAAAGGTCTTAATTATATTTTTGGCTGTCATCCTTACTCCAATATTTCTTTTGTTTCGGCAGTAGGAACGCGTTCAAAGAAGATTACTTATGGAAACAATCGTGCCGATTTCAGTTTTATTGCCGGAGGTGTTGTTCCCGGTTTATTGATTTTAAAACCCGATTTTCCGGAAAATAAGGAAGATTGGCCGTTTCTTTGGGGAGAAAATGAAGTTACTGTAGGAATTTGTGCCGACTATATTTTCCTGTCGACTGCTGTTCAGCAGTTATTGGGAGAAAAATATTAGAAGAAAATTATGTCGATTATTAAAAGAGTAAAGAAATCTAGTAACGAAATATTTTGGCGTCATTTTTTTAAACTTACTTTTCAAATAGTGAGTGGGTGTTGTGTTTGCTTGATTTCTTTTGCATTTTCGTTCAAACCAGACTCAGAGACACAAATCAAAGGAAGGGAGCGCTTATGTCTTAACAAAGGATGGCGATTTTTTAAGTATGAGTCGGGCTCGATTGTCGATAGTTTGATATATGATGCTCGTCCTACGGTATTAGACGATAGAGACGATAAACCTGCCGACGCCCGCCCGACGCAAGCCGTAAAAGTTGAAGCTGCGCGTCAAGTACTCAAACCGTGGATTTTACCTACAAGTAATGCCTTTATTAAGAATCCACAAAAAAGATATATTCGTCCTCAAGGTGATCCGGGCAGTGACTTTGCTTTTGTAAGATCGGATTTTGATGATAGTTCGTGGGAATGCGTGAATTTGCCTCACGATTGGGCAATCAAAGGCCCTTTTTACGAGGGATGGGATGCTGAAGTGGGTGGCGGTATGGGACGGCTGCCAAGTCCCGGTGTGGCGTGGTATCGGAAAAAACTGGATATTCCGCTTTCCGATGCAGGTAAATCCCTGTTTTTGGATGTGGAAGGGGCAATGTCTTATGCCATGGTTTGGTTGAACGGCCATTTGGTTGGCGGATGGCCTTACGGGTATGCTTCCTGGCGTGTCGATTTAACTCCTTACGTCATACCCGGAGAAGAAAATCAATTGGCAATCCGTTTGGATAATCCACCGAATTCTTCCCGCTGGTATCCCGGTGGCGGAATTTATCGCAATGTTTGGTTGGTTAAAACACATCCGATTCATGTAGAACAATGGGGAACCGTTGTAAAGACTCGGGATGTGTCGAATTCATCGGCAATCATCGATTTGGAAGTCAATATCGATAACGATTCAAAAGAGGATGTCAATATTAACGTAATTACGCATATTTTCCTTTTGAATGCAGATGGCAGCAGGGTAAATAAACCTGTTGCTACCTTTGTACCTTCGGAAATAACGATCAAAGCAGGGGAAAGGATAAAAACACATCATAGCATTGAGCTGAAAAATCCGCTTTTGTGGGGACCGCCGCCAACACAAAAACCTCACATGTATGTTGCCTCAACAATCTTATTGCAGAATAATCGGGTTATCGATAAATACGATACTCCTTTTGGCATTCGTTCGATAACTTTCGATTCCGAAAAAGGTGTTTTCGTTAACGGAGAGCACATCTTTATAAAAGGTGTAAATCTCCATCATGATCTTGGAGCATTGGGAGCAGCATTCAATGTTAGAGCTGCTGAACGTCAGCTGGAAATATTGCGCGAAATGGGATGTAATGCAATTCGCACAGCCCATAATCCGCCTGCGCCTGAGTTGCTGGAATTAACCGATCGGATGGGATTTCTTGTCATGGACGAGATTTTCGATTGTTGGGAATTGGGGAAAACACCTTTGGATTTTCATCTGATTTTCCCGGAGTGGCATGAACAGGATTTGCGTGCCATGATCCGGCGCGACCGAAACCATCCTTCGGTATTCATGTGGAGTTTTGGGAATGAGGTTGGCGAACAATATACCGGTGAAGAAGGGGCTAAAGTGGCAAAAAGACTTCACGATATTGTAAAAGACGAAGATCCTACACGTCCGGCAACAGCTTCCATGAATTTTGCCAAGCCTGACATGCCATTTCCACGCTGTGTGGATGTGATAAGTTTGAATTATCAGGGTGAAGGCATTCGTAATGATTCGGCCTATGCCGGACTTAAAGGAATTAGCACACCGCCACAGTTTTTTGCTTTCCACAATGCATTTCCCGATAAAGTTATTCTCAGCAGTGAAAATGCGGCTACAGTAAGCAGTAGAGGAACCTATTTATTCCCTGTATTTGAGGGAATCAGTGCACCGGTAAAAGATGGTCAGGGAGGAGATCCCGTCATCAGACAAGTGAGTGCGTACGAGCTTTACACGATGGAATTCGGCTCTTCGCCCGACAAAGTGTTTGCCTCAGAAGATCGTCATCTTTATGTCGCAGGCGGATTCGTGTGGAGCGGATGGGATTATCTGGGAGAACCGACACCCTACTATTTGTCCCGAAGTTCCTATTGCGGCATCATCGATCTCGCGGGTTTCAAAAAAGATCGTTTTTTTCTTTATCAATCGCGTTGGCGACCTGACCTGCCAATGGCGCACATTCTTCCGCACTGGACATGGCCTGAACGTGTGGGTATGGTTACACCGGTATATGTGTTTACTTCAGGAGACGAAGCCGAGTTGTTTTTGAACGGAAAATCTCTTGGACGAAAGAAGAAAGGAAAATATGAATATCGTTTACGGTGGAATGATGTAAGTTATTCTCCCGGTGTGTTGAAGGTAATAGCCTACAGGAATGGGAAGAGATGGGCAGAGGACAGTGTAAAAACTGCGAGTGATGCCTATCGACTTGAAAGGGAAGCAGATCGATCGGAAATCAAAGCGGACGGTAACGATTTGTCTTTTGTGACGGTTCGTATAACGGACGAAGAAGGACTACTTGTACCCGGAGCGAATAATCTTATTCGATTTGCCATTGAAGGTCCCGGTGATATTATCGCCACCGATAATGGCGATGCAACCGATATGACGCCTTTCCCCGCTATAGAAAGGAAAGCTTTTAACGGCTTATGTCTTGTGATTGTACGATCGCAAGAAAATAAACCCGGAACAATCAAAATTACGGCAGAGTCCGAGGGTTTGGAATCGGCAGAGATATATATTTATTCAAAAGAAGAGAAATGAAATCAAATTTGTTTTTTAGCGGATGCTTTTTTCTATGCTTTGTTGTTCAAATTTTTGCACAAGATCCTTATCCGGATTTTCCTCCGGCAAATGTTACTGCTGAGCAGGATAGAGATCAAATGTTGTGGCAATTGGGGCTTTCTTTTCCTCAACTTCCCGATAAGGTAACCCATTACAACGCGACGATATTGCCTAAACTTCGTTTTGAGGGAAGTGATGTTTCTTTTAAACCGAAAGAAGAATCCAATCCCGATGGGATATGGACATGGGCAACCGGTACTAGCTCAACTTCACAAGATGACTTTTGTGATGTAGTAACGGTAGCGCGAGCTGAGGATGGACTGTGGAATAATTATATTCAATCATGGGAACCGGGAGGAGAATATTTTACAGGTTCTCAATTTTATCAGCCTTTAGCATTGCATGATTTGAATGGCATTACGGCTGAAAATTGGCATATTCGCAGGAACCAAATTTTTGAAGAAGTAAAGAAAATATGGGGTACTGTACCTCCTGCTGCCAACAATTTGAAAATTACCTGGGAGGTAGGTGATACTCTAATGGATACGGCCGATAACGGTATTCCTTATAAACAATATACCCTTACAGGCATCATCGATACTTCTCTTTATCCGGCAGTTCGAGACATACCGAAACTGGTCGGAATTTTACGCATTCCTGCTCATTCAAAAGGCAAGGTACCTATTATCATAACTTTTGCTTGGAATTTTGGAGCACGACATCCAGCTTCAATAGAAGAAGAGGTTTGGAATAATTTTTCACCTTCGGGAATCGGAACATTGGCTTTTGATTATACGCAACTTCAACCCGACAACGGTAAGTATTTAACCGGTTATCTGATTGGTTTGGTTAATCGTGGAAATTGGCGTAAACCCTATGATTGGGGAACTTTAGTAGCTTGGTCGTGGGGTGTGAGTCGTTTTATCGATTATTTCGAATCCGATGCTAATAAAGATGTGGATGCTTCCAAAATAGGATTGACAGGGCATTCGCGATTGGGAAAGGCGACATTGGTAACAATGGCATACGAACCCCGTATATCTATTTCGTTTCCCAGTTCTTCTGGCAGTTTGGGTGTGGTTCAAAGCAGGAGACATTGGGGACAGGATTTGTCAAACAGTTTGTGGGATCAAGAATATCATTGGATGGCCGGCAATTTTATGTCCTATATGGGTGTTGATTCTAGTAGTTCGGATGGGTACATGCCCAGAAAAGTTGTAAGAATGAAGGTTGATGGGGAATCTTTATTGGCTCTTTGTGCTCCACGTCCTATTTTCATTGGCTCAGGCGATTTCGTGGGTGATTCATGGGTAGATCCCTATGGACAGTATCTGAGCTGTGTTGCAGCTTCTTCTGTTTATGAATTACTAGGGGAAAAAGGAATTGTAATGAAGGATTCGATGTTATGGGACGATAAAAAAATACCCATGCCGTTAACCGATAAAGCCTATTTAGATGGAGATATTGGATATCGCCGTCATCGAGGAGGACATGTGGCGAGTCCGAATTACCCGGCTTTTGCTGATTTTATAAATAAGTACTGGAACAGTAATGTGGAATATTAATTTTAACAATTTCTTGTTTTTTGTCTTTTAAAATTATTACTTATAATGAGGATGGATTTGTTTCTTTCCAAAATTCGGGATCGATCTACTTTTATAATTTGACTATTAAGTGTGTATAAATAGAAATTGTTTTTGTTTTAATCCCGTGTATATTTAATTTTAAATTATTGGTAACGATATTTTCTCTTGATGTAACCTGCAGCAAAAAGAAGGTAACATTTGAGCAAATAATGCCGGTTACATTCGTTTATATTTGCCAAGCATTTTTTTATTTACGAATACTCGAACGATTGAGAAGTATCATTATCTGAGGCCTATACCTCAAGGGCAATTGGATGCAATGGAAATGACGCCGGAGGAGAAAAAGGCTTATCAAAATCCGGGATATTGATGATAAAGATTATAAAATTCTAATCGAAGAGATTGGTTGTTCTTATAGTTAGCAACCAATCTCTTAATCTATTATAATTTAATGAGTGCTATTAATGAAGTTAAAAATCGAATAAGTTGGATTTTCTGTGATAAATAATGTTTTTATAGAATTAATGCGAAAACATTTTTGAAAAGTTTTCATAAAGCTGAATAAATTGAAAAGCAAATTAATTTACATTGGATTTTTAGTGATAATCGCTTTGAGTGGGAAAGCCCAAAATGCACCGGACTTGGTGTGTTTTTTAGGGGGAGATGATGTTTTTGCTTTGACGACTAAAAACGAGGCAACATTTTCTATTTTGTCGGATTCTGCCGATTTTGTGGCAATGCAACTTGCCTTAGCGAATTTGCAGAACGATTTTTTGGCAGTTGCCGGTAAAAAGCCGGCCTTAACGTACAATACAAAAACAAAATCTGTTAAACTCATCGTGGGTACAATTGGCAAGAGCGAATTCATCAACCAACTTGCCAACAAAAGTATTATAAATAAAACCGATTTATTGGGCAAACATGAAAAATTCATCATTCAAACCGTAAAGCATCCCTTTGAAGGAATAGACGAAGCATTGGTTATTGCCGGCAGCAACAAACGAGGAACGGTTTATGGAATTTACGAACTTTCCCGACAAATAGGCGTTTCGCCTTGGTATTACTGGGCAGATGTACCTGTTCGCAAATCAAAAAATATTTATATAAAACGCGGAATTTACACTGCCGGAGAACCTGCCGTGGAGTATCGTGGCATCTTTATCAATGACGAAGAACCAGCATTGGGGAACTGGGTAAGAGCAACTTTCGGCGGATTTAACCATCCTTTTTATGAAAAAGTTTTTGAATTGATTTTGCGACTGAAGGGAAATTTTCTTTGGCCGGCCATGTGGGGGAAAGCTTTTTATGACGATGATCCTCAAAATGCGGTGCTTGCCGACGAGATGGGGGTTGTGATCGGCACTTCTCACCACGAACCGATGGCGCGTGCTCATGTGGAATGGAGTAGATACGGAAAAGGAGAATGGAATTATCAGACGAATAAAAAAGTTCTGAAACAATTCTGGACAGAAGGTTTTAAACGAGCTTACGGAACGGAATGCCTGATTACTGTCGGTATGCGTGGTGATGGCGATGAACCGATGAGCGAAAAAAGTAATATAAAATTGCTCGAAAAAATCATTTCCGATCAACGCAGCATTATTTCCGAAATATCCGGGAAGGATGCTGCCAAAACGCCCCAAGTTTGGGCACTATACAAGGAAGTTCAGGACTATTACGACAAGGGAATGCGCGTTCCGGATGATGTAACCTTGCTGCTCTGCGACGACAATTGGGGAAATGTAAGAAAGCTGCCGTTACCGGATGCTCCGAAGCGAAAAGGCGGTTATGGAATGTATTATCATTTCGATTATGTAGGCGGGCCGAGAAATTATAAATGGATCAATGTCAGTCAAGTACAACGCATTTGGGAACAAATGAGTCTCACCTATCAGCATGGAGTCGATAAACTCTGGATAGTTAACGTCGGCGATTTGAAACCGATGGAATATCCGATTTCGTTCTTTCTGGATATGGCATGGAATCCCAACCAATTTACTGCCGATAATTTGCGGGAACATACCGAAAAATGGTGTGCTGAGCAGTTTGGAGAAAAATATGCCAAAGAATCGGCTCGGCTGATTGATACTTACACAAAATACAATCACCGCATTACGCCGGAGTTGTTGAACGATACGATTTACAGTCTGGAAAATTACAATGAGTTTCAGCAGGTAACTTCGGAGTATGTGAAATTGGCTTTGGATGCATTCAGACTTTACCAACAAATTCCTGACGAAACAAAAGATGCTTTTGACGAACTGGTTTTGTTCCCCATCAATGCTTGCAGCAATTTATACGAAATGTATTTTGCCGTTGCCAAAAACAAACAATTGGGCAAACAAAATAATACCGAAGCGAATACTTGGGCTGATGAAGTAAAGAAATGTTTCGAACGTGATTCACTGCTTACCCTGCATTACAACACTGAAATTGCAGGTGGAAAATGGAAGCACATGATGGACCAAATTCGTATCGGATATACCTATTGGCATGAGCCAAAGCAGCGTGTAATGCCTGAAGTAAAATATGTAACACCTTCAGCCGACGAAAAAAACAAAAAATTTGTTGAAAGTGACGGTTATATTTCCATTGAAGCCGAACATTTCAATCGTGCGAAAGGAAACGAGCGAATAGAATGGAAAGTGATTCCGAATTTGGGAAAAACATTATCGGGTGTAACTACTTTTCCGCAAAACGAATATCCAACACCGGAAGACAGTATTTATCTGGAATATGATGTCATTACCCGGTCAACAGGAAATTTTCCGATACACGTATTGGTTTCGCCAACGCTTAATTTCAACAACAACAAAGGATTAAGATATGGCATTTCGGTTGATAATCAGGAAGAAAAGATTGTAAACATGAATGGAAAATACGATACGAAACTCCTGGAAAAATGGCAGGCACAACGCATCAATGAAACCATTACGACGCATGTGTTTCAGTCAGCCGGAAAGCATGTCATCCGATTTAGAGTATTGGACCCGGGAATCGTATTGCAAAAAATAATCATTGATACGGGTAGTTTGAAAAAGAGTTATCTCGGAGCTCCTGAAAGCAAACGAATGGTGGATTGAAATATTTTCATGGTAAATTTCAAATTAAAACAAATGAGTAGAAAAATCATAACTATTTTTTCATTTTTTGTGTTGTTATCTTTTAACCTTCAGGCAGAAGACGGGCACGATTTGTGGTTGCGGGGAAAAGGAACGAATTCCGTGAATGTGATTTGCTCCAAAAAATCACCAACGCTCAGCATTGCAATGCAGGAATTGCAACAAGGCTGGCAGAGAAATGCAAATGAAAAAATAGAACTTGTCGTTAAATCCGATAAGGCAATTAAGGGCGATGGCTTTAGAATCGGCAAAAACAGAATTCAAGCCAATACAGACATTGGAATTCTTTACGGAGTTTACGAATTGATGCGCCGGCAGCAAACAGGAGAAAACATTCACGAAGAAGTTTGCAATCCTTCTTACGAAAGGCGAATACTCAATCATTGGGACAATCTCGACGGAACCATTGAACGCGGTTATGCCGGTAGTTCGATATTTTGGAGAAAAGGCAAAGATTCATTAACAGTTACATATACGGATAAGCAGTTATGGCAGGAATATGCTCGTGCCAATGCGTCAATAGGAATAAATGGGTCGGTACTCAACAATGTAAATGCTTCGCCTTCGATATTGACAGCCGATTATTTGAAAAAAACGAAAGAAATTGCCGATGTTCTGCGACCGTATGGCATTAGAACCTATTTGTCGGTGAATTTTGCTTCACCACAAGTGATAGGAGGTTTAAAAACTTCTGATCCGCTGAATTCGGAAGTTGCACAATGGTGGAAAAATAAAGTAAAAGAAATTTACAGTCTGATTCCCGATTTTGGGGGATTTTTGGTAAAGGCCAACAGCGAAGGACAACCCGGTCCGCAGGATTTTGGCCGCACACATGCGGACGGAGCAAACATGCTTGCAGATGCACTTTCCCCATTTGGTGGAATGGTAATGTGGCGTGCATTTGTATATAATCCTTCAGATGAAGACAGAGCAAAACAGGCTTATTCGGAATTTATGCCATTGGATGGAAAATTTCGCGATAATGTGATTATTCAGGTGAAAAACGGACCAATCGATTTTCAACCGCGAGAACCTTTCAGTCCACTTTTCGGAGCGATGAAAAAAACTTCCGTCATGCCCGAACTTCAAATCACTCAGGAATATCTGGGACATTCTATTCATTTGGTTTTTCTGGCAACAATGTGGGAGGAATTTCTAAAAAGTGACACCTATCAGGAAGGCAAAGGCAGTACAGTGGCTCGTTGTACCGATGGAAGTCTTTTCCCGCAAAAGCATACAGCAATCGCCGGAGTTTCGAATATCGGTTCAGACGTCAACTGGTGCGGTCATCCTTTTGCTCAGGCCAACTGGTATGCTTTTGGACGGTTGGCATGGAACAATTCTCTTTCGAGCAATCAAATTGCTGACGAATGGATCAAGTTGACTTTTGCTGATTATTCCGGCAAAATCGATACTCAAAATTCCATTTTTTCCGCCGATTGGCAGGTCAATTTTTTGCAGCCAGTCAAGCAAATGATGTTGAACAGTCGTGAAGCTGCCGTCAATTATATGATGCCATTAGGGTTACACCACCTTTTTGCTGCTGATCACCATTACGGACCCGGTCCGTGGTGGGCACCCACAGGCGTCAGAAAAGATTGGACGCCGCCCTATTATCATAAAGCCGATTCGATTGGAATTGGGTTTGACCGAACTGCAACCGGCAGCAATGCCGTGAGTCAGTACCAAGAACCACTTCAGTCGATGTTTTCCAATTCACAAACCTGTCCCGATATTTATTTGCTATGGTTTCACCATTTACCTTGGAATTTTATAATGAAAGATGGACAAACACTTTGGGACGAATTATGCTATCGTTACGATAAAGGTGTCCGGCAGGTTAGAGAATTTCAGAAAACGTGGGATCATGTACAGCGGTATGTGGACTCGGAAAGATTTTCGCAAGTTCAAACTAAACTTCGAGAACAATGTATGAATGCACAAGTGTGGAAAGATGCCTGTTTGCTTTATTTCCGGCAGTTCAGCAAAATGCCTTTTCCAAACGATATGGAACGCCCGGCGAATAATTTGGAAAATTTGATAAAACAGGATGAGCAAAGCAGAAAATAAAATAGAAAGAACATGAAAATAAAACTTTTTACAGCTAAGAAATTTTGGTTGAGCATTGTAATTTTATTGTTTACGCTGCCGAATTTTGCCCAACTTCGTTTACCTAAACTGGTGAGCGACGGAATGATTTTGCAGCGGGATGTAAAGCTCAACATTTGGGGATGGGCAAAAAGTAACGAAGCGATTACGATTGATTTTAAGGGAAAAACATATCACACGGTAGCCAATGCTGAAGGCGAATGGAAAATCATATTGCCGGAGCAAAAAGCCGGCGGACCTTTTGAAATGCAGGTGAAAAGCGGAAAGGAAAAAATTACGCTTCACGATATTTTGATTGGTGACGTTTGGTTTGCGTCAGGACAATCGAACATGGAACTGCCGATGCGGCGCGTAGCTCCGATTTATGAAGATGAAATCAAAACGTCGGAATGTACTTTTATACGCCAATTTTTTGTCCCGCAACGATACAATTTCAAGCAGCCGGAAAAAGATTTGCCGAATGGGAAATGGATATCGGCCGATCCCGAAACAGTGCTCGATTTTTCGGCCGTAGCTTATTTTTTTGCCAGAAATATTTACGAAAAATATAAAATACCTGTCGGCATTATCAATGCAAGTTTGGGTGGTTCGCCCATTCAGTCGTGGATGAGCGAAGAGGCTTTAAAGGAATTTCCTTCCTATTATCAGGAAGCCCAACGATTCAAAAACGATGATCTCATTCGTGAAATCGAGCAAAAAGACAACGAACGAATTGCAGAATGGTATCGCAATCTTCGACAAAACGACGAAGGATTTCAAAAAGATTTGCCGTGGTTTGTGCCCAATATCGATACTTCCGATTGGTTGACCATGAATATTCCGGGTTATTGGTCGAATAAATATCCCGAAATTCAAAATGGGTCGGTTTGGTTTCGCAAAAAAGTGGAAATTCTTTCTCGTTTGGCCGGAAAACCGGCAAAACTGATTTTGGGAAGAATTGTTGATGCCGATTCGGTTTATTTGAACGGAAAATTTGTAGGAACAACAAGTTATCAATATCCACCACGTCGATATGAAGTTCCGGCAAATTTACTGAGAGAAGGTGAAAACGAAATCGTGGTGAGGGTTATCAGCAACATGGGGAAAGGTGGATTCGTTCCCGATAAACTGTATGCCTTAATTATCGACAAAGATACGATCGATTTAAGCGGCGAATGGAAAATGAAGCAGGGAGCCAAAATGCAGCCACTCGCCGGCCAAACTTTCGTGCGCTGGGAGCCGGTAGGTTTGCACAATGCAATGGTCGCTCCCGTTACCCCTTATCGTATCAAAGGTTTTCTATGGTATCAAGGAGAAGCGAATGCCGACAAACCCTTGGAATATCGCCTTTTGCTCCCAAAACTGATTGAAAGTTGGAGAAATGAATGGAATCAAGGGCAGCTTCCTTTCCTGTTTGTACAATTGCCCAATTTTGGAAAGTCGGGAACAGAACCGAACGAAAGCAATTGGGCTGTTCTGCGCGAATCGCAGCTGATGACGTTGGAGAAAGTGCCAAAAACAGGGATGGCAGTTGCTATTGATTTGGGCGAGTGGAACGACATTCACCCGTTGAGAAAAAAGGACGTTGGCGACAGATTAGCACTTCTGGCTCAAAAAATTGCTTATGGCGAAAAAAACTTAGTAAGCTCAGGGCCTCTATACAAATCGATGAAGGTGAAAGGCAATGTGATTTGGATTGATTTCACGGAAATCGGTAGCGGATTAATAGCTAAAGGAAATTTACCACTCAAAGAATTTGCTATTGCCGGAGCCAACGAAAAATTCGTTTGGGCAAATGCCGAAATTGTGGGAAACAGCGTGAAAGTTTGGAGTGACAAAATTGAAAAACCGGTGGCAGTGAGATATGCATGGGCAGATAATCCTGCAAATGCCAATCTTTATAACAAGGAAAATTTGCCCGCTTCTCCTTTCAGAACGGATAATTGGTAAAATTGAAATTATTAATCTAAAAAGATAGAATATGAAATCAACTTCACAAAAAGTTTCTCTTGGAGAAAAAATAGGTTACAGTTTAGGCGATGGTGCTGCCAATCTGGTCTTTCAGATGACCATGATGTTTCAATTGTTTTTTTATACGGATACATTTGGTTTAAAAGCAACAACTGCCGGCCTGATTTTGCTGATTGCCAGCATAGTGGATGCATTTATCGATCCTGTTGTCGGTATTTTGTCCGACAGAACCAATACCCGCTGGGGTAAGTATCGTCCCTGGATTCTTTGGACTGCAGTTCCTTTTGCCATTTTGTTTGTACTAGTTTATTTTACACCCAATATTTCTCAAGGAGGAAAAGTTTGGTATGCCGGTATAACTTATCTGTTGTTGATGACGCTCTATTCATTTAACAATACACCCTACTCTTCGTTGAGTGGCGTAATGACGGGCGATATCAAAGAACGAACCAGCATTTCGACCTACCGTTTTATCATGGCCACAATCGCAACTTTTGTTGTGCAGGGATTGACCTTGCCACTCGTAGGAAAATTTGGACAGGGAAATTCACAGAAGGGCTGGGCCACAACAATTTCTATTTATGCCGTAGTGATGGTAATTTTTCTGGTGATTGCATTTTTTAGTTCAAAAGAAAGAATTGCACCGCCCGTCAACCAAAAGACTTCCGTCAAGCAGGATTTTAAAGACATTTTCAGCAACAAACCATGGCGGGCCATGTTTGTCTTGACGCTCTTTTTGTTCATTACTTTGGCAATGTGGGGAAGCAGTATGTCGTATTATTTCAATTATGTAGTCGATAAAAATGCACTTTTCTCATTTCTCCGAAATGTTGGTTTAATCCATGAATCGGGACAGGATTATGGCGTTTGGCACCAATTTTTAAATGCTTTTGGTTTGATAGCCAACGATCCGGAGCACGTTTTTGCAGTTGGGTTCAGCCTGTTCAATATGGTTGGACAATTAGTTACTTTATTGGGCGTTATTTTATTGTCGCAATTTCTTTCAAATATTTTCGGCAAAAGAACTATATTTTTGATTTGTCTGACCCTGACAGCCGTCTTCACGTCTCTTTTCTATTTTGTTTCACCGAAAAACATTGAGACCATTTTCTTGATAAATATCCTGAAAAGTCTTGCCTACGCTCCTACTATTCCATTGCTTTGGGCTATGATTGCGGATGTTGCCGATTATTCCGAATGGGTCAATTATCGTCGAGCCACGGGTTTGGTTTTTGCCGGAATTGTTTTTGCTCTGAAAGCCGGATTAGGTATTGGTGGCGCTATTTGCGGCTCCATTATCGATGCTTTCGGATTTGTTCCCAATCAAATACAAACAACGTCAGCTGTATTTGGTATAAAATTATCTGCAGGACTTATACCGGCAATTACTTTTATCATTGGAGTTATAGGGTTGTTTTTCTATCCTATATCCAAAAAATTAAACGAACGTATTCAGGCAGAATTGGAAGAAAGACGAAAAAATAATTGATAAACATACTAAATATCTTTTTTATGAAATTGAAATCGTATTATTTTGTAATTTCCTTTATGATTATAGCTTTATTTGCAAACTGTAAAGCTGAGGAAAGTAAATCGGAAAAAGCTTTGCAAGAAGCGTTAAAAGGGAAATTTTTAATTGGAGTCGCCATGAATGCGGATCAAATTACCGGAAAAGATACGGCCGGCGTAAGATTAATCGAGCAGCATTTCAATTCGATTACTCCCGAAAATTGCATGAAAAGCGAAGTATTGCAAT